>Ga0208242_100051_pt1 | contig 170809 bp, 189 predicted proteins | sample SubbioAug_CSW13A_FD_184825 | JGI IMG/M metagenome (GOLD analysis project Ga0208242, IMG submission 184825) | Serpentinite rock and fluid subsurface biosphere microbial communities from McLaughlin Reserve, California, USA - CR12Aug_CSW13A (SPAdes) | ecosystem: Environmental > Terrestrial > Deep... | reverse complement strand
GCCCTACAAACATTATACCGGATAGAATGAAAGCCGTTTATGCATAATTAAATTCTACATGTTGATTTGTAAGATTAAATTCAATGGGTTGCTAATAGTAGGGTTGAATTTACTTTTGCAATTGAGGTCTTATAATTTTGTCCTAAAAAACCACAGTATGAAGTTGCCAACGCTGACAAACTGTGCTATACTTTAGCGTGGTGTAAAAAAACACACGCCAACCCGATTTTCCAGGGTGTGCCGGACAAGCCGGTTCCGGGAAAATATGAAGGTGGCGGAGGAAAAACAGAGAGGAGGTGCAGGAAAATGCCAGTAGTTTCTATGAAACAACTGCTAGAGGCTGGTGTCCATTTTGGACATCAGACACGTCGCTGGAACCCGAAAATGAAGCCATACATCTTTACTGAAAGAAACGGCATCTACATCATTGATTTACAGAAAACTGTACGCATGATTGATGACTGTTACAACTACGTGAAAGATCTGGCGGCGAATGACGGCAAAATTATGTTTGTCGGCACAAAAAAGCAGGCACAGGAATCCATTCAGTCAGAGGCAGAACGGTGCGGCATGTACTATGTCAACCAACGTTGGCTCGGCGGTATGCTGACTAACTTCAAGACCATCCGTAACCGGGTAAACCGTCTGATTGAACTGGAGAAAATGGAAGCGGACGGTGTCTTTGAAGTCCTGCCCAAGAAAGAGGTGCTTCGGCTTCGTCATGAATATGAGAAGCTGAATAAATTCCTTTCCGGCGTCAGGAATATGAAGGCTCTCCCCGATGCATTATTTATCGTGGATCCACGCAAGGAAAAAATCGCCGTGGCTGAAGCCCGTAAACTCGGGATTCCCATTGTAGCCATTGTGGATACCAACTGTGATCCGGATGAAATCGACTACCTGATTCCAGGGAATGACGATGCAATCCGTGCAGTAAAACTAATCTCGTCTCGCATGGCCGATGCGGTTCTTGAGGGACTGGAAGGTCGTCAGGATCATATCGTGATTGAAGAGGAACAGGAGCGGGCCCAAGCCGTTCCCGCTGAAGTTCAGTAACCAAGAGGAATGTTACGGCCGGGCTTACGCCCGGCCTTTTCCCGAATTTAGAAGTATTGGAGGGTGAATCATGATTTCAGCAGCCGTAGTCAAGGAGCTCCGTGAAAAAACCGGGGCGGGTATGATGGACTGCAAAAAAGCGTTGTCTGAAACCGGCGGTGATATGGATAAAGCCGCAGAACTGCTGCGTGAAAAAGGTTTGGCCGCCGCTGCCAAAAAAGCCGGTCGCATCGCCGCAGAAGGTGTGGTAGATTCATACATACATATGGGTGGCCGTATCGGTGTCTTATTGGAAGTAAACTGTGAAACTGATTTTGTGGCCCGAACCGATGAATTTCGTGCTTTTGTCCGCGATGTCGCCATGCAAATTGCAGCAACGAATCCCCAGTTTTTATCCAGGGACGAGGTTTCCGGTGATGTTATTGCCAAAGAGAAAGAAATTCTTAAAAATCAGGCACTGAACGAAGGAAAACCCGAAAAAGTTGTGGAAAAAATTGTGGAAGGCCGCATTGAAAAATTCTATGCGGAGAATTGCTTACTGGAGCAGGCATTTATCCGGGATACGGATATAACAATTACAGGGCTTCTTCAGGATAAAGTTTCAAAAACAGGTGAGAATATCCATATTCGTCGTTTCGTCCGGTTTGAGATGGGTGAAGGACTGGAAAAGAAAAGCTGCAACTTAGCAGAAGAAGTAGCTCAAATGACCAAGTCCGAATAAGGATAGGGGAACTATAAAAAAGAGCACTCCGGTGTTCTTTTTTTACAGGATATTTAAAACATATGTAGAATAATTAGACTGGGGGTTTTGGCTGGTATGGGTAAGGCAGTATTTAAGCGCGTCATTCTGAAACTCAGTGGTGAAGCGTTAGCCGGAGAAAAAGGCTTTGGCATCGATGCTGATGTAATGAGAGATATCGCAGCACAGGTGGAAGAAGTACAAAAATTAGGTGTTGAAGTGGCTATTGTTGTCGGTGGTGGTAACATATGGCGCGGTGCTCCGGCGGGAGAACGCGGCATGGACCGGGCAACGGCCGATTACATGGGAATGTTGGCTACTGTGCTCAACGCCATGGCTCTCCAGGACGCATTAGAACAGCGCGACGTGGATACCCGGGTGCAAACAGCCATAGAAATGTCCCAGGTTGCCGAACCGTACATCCGCAGACGGGCGATACGCCATTTGGAAAAGGGTAGAATCGTTATTTTTGCCGGTGGAACTGGAAATCCTTACTTTTCTACAGATACCACTGCGGCACTGCGTGCTGCAGAGATAGAAGCTGAAGTAATACTTCTCGCGAAAGCGAAAGTAGATGCCGTTTATGATGCTGATCCTCTCACCACCCCTGGTGCTAAAAGGTTTACGGAACTGACATATATTGATTTGATAAATAAAGGGCTGGGCGTGATGGACTCTACAGCCGCATCCCTTTGTATGGATAATAAAATTCCTCTGATTGTTTTTGGTTTAAATACTTCTGGAAATATTAAAAGAGTTATTCTTGGTGAAAAAATAGGAACATTTGTGAAGGGGGATTAGAAATGGTTCAGGAAGTGTTTGACAGCGCGGAAGATAGAATGGATAAAGCTGTGGCAGCCCTAAAACGAGATCTTGCATCTTTACGGGCAGGTCGTGCAACTCCGGCCTTGCTGGACAGAATAACTGTCGACTACTACGGTGTCAGTACGCCGATCAACCAGTTGGCTAACATTTCAGTGCCTGAGCCCCGACTTCTCCTGATTCAGCCCTGGGATAAAAAAGCAGTGTCCGAGGTTGAAAGGGCTATTATGAAATCTGACCTGGGACTCACACCGATGAGTGACGGTTCCGTAATCCGTTTGTCTATTCCTCAGCTTACCGAGGAGCGGCGTAAAGATCTGGTGAAAATGAGCAAGAAAAAGGCGGAAGAAGGCCGTGTGGCAATCCGAAATATTCGCCGGGATGCCAACGATGAATTAAAGCGGACCGAAAAAAAGGGTGAGATTACGGAAGATGAACTTCATAAGACACAGGATGACATACAGAAGTTAACAGATAAATATATTGAAGAGGTAGAAAAAGTACTTACTGTGAAAGAAGCGGATATTATGGAGGTTTAACATGGAGGGAAGAGGGGAAATCCCCATTCTCCTTGCATATGATTATGCCGAGGCGAAAAAATTGCTCGGGGAAAGCCAATTGTCAGTATGCGTCACCTACACTGCTGCGCACGAAAAACCGGGCCACGGTAACGTGCGGGTGGTTAGGCAACGTCAGGTGGCTGACGGTTCCGGCCTGGAGTTAACAGTTTCGGCGGAGGATTGGGGAAAGGAGGTGTAATTATGGCGTATAAGATTACGGATGAGTGCCTCGCTTGTGGGAGCTGTTTGGACGCCTGCCCCAATGAGGCGATAGTTGAGGGTGATGTATACAGCATTACTGACGCTTGTGCCGACTGCGGTCTCTGTGTGGACGAATGTCCGACTGGAGCAATTATCGAGGAGTAGTTCCCGTGGCCCCCTCATTTGAGGGGGCTTGTTTTTCAAATGACTTGAGAGGTGAGCTGTTTGCGCCTGCCGCTGCGAGATTATTTCCGCAAGAAAAATACTGACAAATCAACGGCTTCGGACCAGTTGCCCCGGCATATTGCCATCGTTATGGACGGAAACGGAAGATGGGCAAAACAAAGAGGTTTGCCTCGCACTGCTGGTCATCATGCCGGGATGGTAGCATTACGGCGTACAATTCGCTATGCTGACGAATTAGGCATTCAGGTACTTACTGTTTATGCATTCTCTACGGAGAATTGGAAGCGGCCCCGTCTTGAAGTTGACTTTCTGATGCGTCTCCCCAGTGAATTTTTAAAGACAGACCTGGCGGAATTAAAAGAGAAGAATGTCAGAGTTACCGTTATCGGCGACAGGGAAGGATTGCCTCATCATACAAGAGATTCCGTACATAAAGCGGAACAGGAGACAGCAGGGAATACAGGCATGGTCCTGAATTTTGCCCTTAATTATGGTAGCAGAGCTGAACTTCTCCATGCCATCCGTAACATTGTGGAAAAAGTTTCTAGCGGTTCGCTGGATTCCGGGGACATTGACGAGACAACAATTTCTAACCACTTATTTACCGCATCACTCCCTGATCCTGACTTACTTATCAGACCAAGTGGAGAATATCGCCTGAGTAACTTTCTTCTCTGGCAACTAGCTTACGCAGAACTCTGGTTTTCGGACGTTTATTGGCCGGATTTTGATAAGGTGCACCTCCTGGAGGCGATTGAAGCCTATCAGCGGCGGGATCGCCGTTACGGAGGCATTAAATTGTAGGAGGATTGTATGCTTAAGCAGCGAGCAATCAGCGCGATTGTCGGTATTCCTCTGGTACTGGGTATAACCTGGATTGGCGGGTGGTTGTTCTTTCTGATGCTCGCCTTTGTCGGTCATCTTGCCTTACGGGAATTTTACCGTCTTGCAGCTGTAAAGGATAAGGCAGTTCAGATATTGGCGATTGCCGGTCACTATTTTCTGATGTTTACACTTTGGTTCTGGGGTGCACAATCACTCTCATCGGCTTTTATTCTTTTCTTTTTGCTGGTAAACTTATATTGGGTAGTTACGTATCCCAAGGACTTTCGGATGTTATCAGCTATTATGTGGGGCATCATGTATGTGTCATTGTTGCTGAGCTTTTTCCTCCTGATACGTATACAGCCGCAAGGATTTACTCTTGTTGTTGCCGTTTTTCTGGCGGTATGGGCCTCAGATACCGGAGCATATTTCATTGGAACAACATTTGGTCGCAGACGGCTGGCCCCGTCGGTCAGTCCCAAAAAGTCTCTGGAAGGGGCCTTAGGAGGAGTGGTCTTTTCCCTGCTTCTGTTTCTGTTACTGGCACCACAGCTTAATATGCCCAGAGATTTTGCCGCTTTGTTCGCCATTATTTTATCATTGGCGGGGCAGGCCGGTGATTTATCTGAGTCGGCATTTAAGCGATGGTCAAATACGAAGGATTCCGGTACGTTTCTCCCCGGACACGGGGGTGTGCTGGACAGGATTGACAGTTTGCTGTTTGCAGCCCCAACCGCATTTTTTCTCATTCATTTCTTTCTAAGGTAGGGAACATCAATGAAAACAATAACCATACTGGGCTCTACAGGGTCCATTGGTACACAGGCTTTGGATGTGGCAGCATTATACCCTCAGCGTTTCCGTGTTCATGCTATCTCGGCGGGCCGTAATATAAAGTTGCTTGCGGAACAGGCCCGGCGTTTTAAACCGAAAAAAGTGGCTATTGCAAATCCTGATTTATATAACGGTTTAAAAACAGAACTGGCTGGAATTAATACCGAGATTATGGCCGGAGATGAAAGTATTCTGGAATTAGCATCTTTAGATAATAATGATGTTGTTTTAAATTCCCTGGTAGGCTTTGCAGGGCTGGGTCCGACTCTGGCAGTGCTGCGTTCCGGAAAACGTTTGGCCCTGGCAAATAAAGAATCTCTGGTTGCCGGGGGGCATCTGGCCATGCCGCTGGCTACCGACTCCAACGCAGAAATCATTCCCGTAGACAGTGAGCATTCAGCCATTTTCCAGTGCTTGCAGGGACAGGATAATAGTGCCCTGGATCAAATCATCCTGACGGCATCCGGTGGCCCATTTTTCGGTAGAAGTTCTGATCAGCTGGTTGCCGTTCGCCCTGAAGATGCTCTTAAACATCCTAATTGGCAGATGGGCGCAAAAATCACCATAGATTCAGCAACTATGATGAACAAAGGACTTGAGGTGATTGAGGCCTACTGGCTGTTCGGCCTCTCTTATGATAAAATTAAAGTTGTCGTCCACAGGGAAAGCATCATCCACTCCCTGATTGAATATAAAGACGGGGCGGTATTAGCTCAGTTAGGCGCTCCTGACATGCGTGTTCCTATCCAATATTCATTGACGTATCCTGAACGGTTGCAGGGCTTGGCCCCCCGGGTCAACTGGGAACAACTGGCCGAATTGCACTTTAATCGCCCAGACGTTGATGCCTTTCCCTGCCTCCAGTTGGCATACCAGGCGGGACGTGTCGGGGGCAGTATGCCGGCTGTAATGAATGCGGCCAATGAAGTGGCTGTTGAATTGTTTCTGGCAGGTGTAGTGGGCTTTTTAGACATCCCTCGTATAATTGATGCTGTGATGAATAAACATAAAGTAGTTAAGAGCCCCGGGTTGGAAGAACTGGTGGCTATAGATGCGACCTCCCGGGAAATGGCACGGAAATGTGCAGTGACGAAAGGGTGAAACAATGCTTACATTCATAGCTTCTGTGGTAATTTTCGGCCTGCTTATTTTTTTTCACGAACTGGGCCACTTTATCGTAGCGAAACGCCTCGGTATTGGTGTAATTGAATTCGCCATCGGTTTTGGGCCGAAAGCAATGAGCAGGCAAATCGGTGAAACAGTTTATTCCTTACGGGTCTTTCCCTTGGGCGGTTTTGTCCGTCTAGTCGGAGAGGATCCGGAAGAAGTCGAAGAAGACGGGAGTTTTCAAAAGCAGCCTGTTTGGCGCCGTTTCGCCGTAATTGTCTCCGGTCCGGTCATGAACTTTATACTGGCTGTACTGCTTTTCTCCCTGATTTATTTTGCCTTCATCGGTGTCCCGGTTTACCAGTCTACAGCAATCGGTGAATTATTACCCGGCGGGCGGGCTGAGCAAGCAGGGTTAATGGCTGGGGACCGTATCACTTCGGTGGCAGGGGAAGAGGTTGGCAAATGGCTTGATTTGGTTGCATTAATTAATGCGCACCCAGATACGGAGATAATAATCGAATTCGAACGAGAAAATCAGTTGCAGTCGATAACCGTTACTCCACAACGGGATCCGCAGGCTGGAATCGGTCTTATCGGTATTTGGCCTCAAACCAGGATGTTTGCTGTGTTTCCTTCTCTGAGCCTGGGTATAACTCACACTGTTTCTTTCCTGCGTTTTATTGCAGTAAGTATCGTAAAGATGATTACCGGCAGAGCACCAGCCGATGTTGTGGGACCCGTCGGCATTATTCAGATTGTGGGTGAAGTGGCAAGGACGGGTGTAGTTAATCTACTATCCCTGGCGGCAATTATCAGTTTGAACCTGGGCTTTTTGAACTTACTTCCCATACCTGCTCTGGACGGCAGCCGCCTGATGTTCCTGGTAGTAGAGGGGATTCGTGGCAGGCCGGTGGATCCGCACAAGGAATCATTTGTCCATTTTGTCGGATTTACTGTGCTGATATTATTAATGATTGTTATCGCATACCGGGATTTGGTACGTCTTAATATCTTCTTTTAGGGGTGCGGCTGATGTTTACAAGAAGTGATACCAGGCCTGTTAACGTCGGCTCGCTGATTATCGGGGGCGGTGCCCCTGTCGTTATTCAGTCAATGACTACTACAGATACCAGGGACGAAGAAGCTACATTGACTCAAATCAAAGAATTGGCTGACGCAGGATGTGAACTGATCCGCGTTGCCGTACCCGATGAGCGGGCTGCGGCAGCATTGCCGGGGCTTGTTAAACATTCACCGCTACCGTTGGTTGCCGATATTCATTTTAATTACCGTCTGGCTTTGCTGGCATTGGATGCAGGGGTGTCCGAGCTACGGATAAATCCGGGGAATATAGGCGGAGAAGATCGTTTGGCCCAAGTTGTGGAACTGGCTAAAAAGAAAAAGGCCGCTATGCGTATCGGCGTCAATGCCGGATCCCTGGAAAAAAGAATTCTGGAGAAGTATGGTAAAACTTCGGCTGAGGCTCTGGTAGAATCGGCCCTGGACCATATCCGCATGGTTGAAAGAATGGGGTATTTTGATCTTATTATTTCCTTAAAGGCATCGTCTGTCCCACTCACAGTGAATGCATACCGTCTGCTGGCGCAAAAAGTCAAATATCCCTTGCATATCGGTGTTACGGAAGCAGGTTCTTCTTTTACAGGTACGGTTTACTCCGCTGTCGGAATCGGTTCGCTTCTTTTGGACGGACTTGGAGATACCCTGCGGGTATCATTAACGGCTCCTCCGGTGGAAGAGATTAAAGTGGCAAAAACAATTCTTGCTGCGGTGGAACTGCGCCGTTTTGGCCCCCGTGTTATCTCTTGCCCAACGTGCGGACGCTGTCAAATCGGCCTTTTGGAGTTGGCCGGGGAAGTGGAGCGTCGGGTGGAGGGAATTAAGGAACCGCTGACACTGGCTGTCATGGGCTGTGCCGTTAACGGACCTGGGGAGGCTCGGGAAGCAGATTTGGGTATTGCAGGAGGAAAAAACCAGGGACTTATTTTTTGTGACGGCGAAATTGTCCGCACAGTACCGGCGGACAGGCTAATAGACGAATTCATGTTATATCTCCATGAATATCTGAAGAAAAAGAGAGGATAAGGTGGATTTTCATGAAGATTATCGCCATCATCCCTGCATTTAATGAAGCAAAAACTTTGGGGGGCGTTTTATCGGTTCTGGTCAGCGTACCTGTTATTGATGAAATTATTGTAGTTAATGACGGTTCCACGGATACAACGGAAGAAGTGGCGAAGCAATATAACGTAAGATTAGTTAGCCTTACGGAAAACCGTGGTAAAGGCGGGGCCATTAAAGCGGGACTGGACAGAAGCCGGGCAGATGTCATTCTTTTTCTCGATGCGGACTTAATCGGTCTGCGCACAGAACATGTGGGCCAGCTTCTAAACCCTGTAATTGACGGCAGTGCTGTCATGAGTATTGGACTATTTGAAAATGGACGAGTGGCCACGGACTTGGCGCAAATGGTGGCTCCGTACCTGTCCGGGCAGCGAGCTGTCAGGCGTGAAGTATTGGAAATGGTAAATGACATGGATATATCCCGGTTTGGTGTGGAAGTGGCAATTACACAAATTGTTGAGGGAAAAAAATTACCGGTCAAAGAAGTATATCTCCGTGATCTGACCCATGTTACAAAAGAAGAAAAGCTCGGCGTAATAAAGGGCTTTGCGGCCAGAATGAAAATGTATTGGGAAATTGTCCGTTATTATGCAAAAATAGACAATCCCAGGTGATGGTCTACTTGCGATGACTTTCCAGATATGATAAAATACTCTTGATATCTTGAATGTATACGCGCAAAAAGAGTGGGCCTGCCCACTCTTCCGTTTTGTCAGGCAAGAAAGGCGTGTTTTTTTTCTAATTTCCTGGATATAAAAATTACTATTTAGTTTTAAAAATAGTGGAAAAAATACGAATGCACAAAATAAATATGCTCGGAGGGTAAACGTGTCTAAAGTTGCTGAAAAAATACTGCCGCTGGCTGAACCACTGGCAGAATCACTTGGCCTAGAATTGGTGGATGTTGAGTTCGTTAAGGAGGGCGGCAACTACATATTGAGGATTCTGGTGGACCGGGAAGGCGGAGTTACTCATAAAGACTGCGAATCATTAAGCAGTCTACTCGGAGATGAGTTAGACAAAGTTGATCCCATTGAAGAAAGTTACTTAATGGAAGTATCCTCACCGGGTATTGAACGTCCTCTTAAAAAAGAAGGCGACTTTCTCCGGTTTGCCGGCAGCCGGGTGCGCGTAAATCTTTATAGTTCCCTGGACGGAAAGAAAAGTGTAAAGGGTATGTTACGGGGGATGGAAGAAAATCTGATTCTTGTCGAGGATGAGGATAATAATTTGGTTAGAATTCCATTAGCACAGGTAGCCAAAGCAAATCTCTCATTTTTTGACTGACACTGTAAGAAAGGAGGCATATTTCGTGAATGAAGAATTTTTAGCGGCTATGGCAGCAATCGAGAAGGAAAAAGGTGTTAACAGAGATGTTCTTTTTGAAGCAATTGAGGCTGCTTTGGTCTCCGCTTATAAAAGAAACTTTAATACTGCAGCCAATGTCCGCGTTGTACTTGACAGGGATTCCGGAGAAATTAAAGTTTTTACCAGACTCACAGTTGTGGAAGAAAATCCCCAGCAGCAGTTGGAGATTTCTTTAAGCGAAGCCCGGGAAACAGACAGCGAGTACCAGCTTGGCGATGTAGTTGAAAAAGAAGTCACTCCGAAGAATTTCGGCAGAATAGCAGCTCAGACAGCAAAGCAGGTTGTTATTCAGCGTATTCGGGAGGCCGAGCGGGAACTGGTATTTGACGAATACATCGACCGCGAGGATGACATTATTACTGGTGTAATTCAACGAATGGAACAGAAAAATATGATTATTGATCTGGGGCGGACAGAAGCGGTACTGATGCCGACGGAACAGATGCCTAATGATGAGTATAAGCAAGGACAAAGAGTAAAGGCTTATATTACAGAAGTTCGCCGGACTACAAAGGGACCACAGATTTTCGTGTCCCGGACTCATCCTGGATTGCTCAAGCGCCTGTTCGAGTTGGAGGTACCTGAAATATTCGACGGCACTGTGGAAATTAAATCCGTTGCCAGAGAAGCAGGTTTTCGTTCTAAGCTGGCTGTCTATTCTAAAAACAAAGATGTGGATCCGGTTGGTGCCTGTGTCGGTCCTAAAGGCGCCCGTGTACAGGCGATTGTATTGGAACTGCGCGGCGAAAAAATAGACATTGTTAAGTGGGATGAAAGTCCCGATGCGTTCGTAGCCAATGCGCTTTCTCCGGCAAAGGTAGTCACTGTCCGACTGCAGGAGGAGCAGAAAGTTGCCAATGTGATAGTTCCTGACTACCAGCTATCCCTTGCCATCGGTAAAGAAGGGCAAAACGCCAGACTTGCCGCAAAGCTGACGGGATGGAAAATTGATATAACCAGTGAGACCCAGGCGTCTGAACGAGGGATGATTCTGGGACGTGGTGCTGCCGCATTGGTCGGTGATGACGAAGATATTATGGAACCCGAGAACACTGTGCCCGGGCTCCCGGATGAACTGATTGAGGCCGTTTACGGTCCTGAAGGAAGTGACGGGGAAAATGAAAATTCGTAAAGTTCCGTTACGTGTTTGTATAGGCTGCCAGGAACAAAAAAGCAAAAGGGAACTGGTGAGGATTGTACGGACTCCGGAAGGGAACATAGAATTGGATCCGACTGGGAAAAAAGCCGGCAGAGGAACATATATCTGTCCCAATCGGCATTGCCTTGATGCTGCCGTAAAGGGGAAACGGATTGAACGAAGCCTTAAGCACGCAATCTCCCCGACAATTGTGGGAGAACTAGCGAAGCAACTTCCCGGGGAAGATAGCGATGTCTGATCAGGCGTTGTCCCTACTTGGCTTAGCCCGGAGAGCCGGAAAACTTACTTGGCATGAAGCTGCAAATCTGGCTGCCATTCGTTCCGGCAGGGCTAAGCTTCTTGTGCTGGCGGTCGATGCCGGACAGTCTACTGAGAAAAAATATCTGGATAAATGTTTATCATTTCGTATCCCGCTGGTGCGTTTTTCTACCCGCACCAGACTGGGAGAGTCGCTTGGAGTCTCTCCACGGACAGCAGTAGCTGTGCTTGATCTGGGATTTGCGACTAAAATAAAAGAACTGACAGATGAAAAATAGATTAATTTGACCATCTTATTTATTGAAATTAAGGAGGCCAAACTAATGGAGGTGTAGTGAATGAATAAAGTTCGTGTATACGAGCTGGCAAAAGAATTGGATGTGCCAAGTAAACGCATCATAGACCTGTTAGGTGATATTGGATTTGAAGTAAAAAACCATATGAGCATGGTTGAGGATGAGGCCGCAAGGCGGATAACCTATCAAATGACAGGGAAAGGTGAACCACCTCCCCCTCTGCCTAAAGCCAAAGAAAAAGATAAACCTCAGCCTGCCAAACCTGCTGCTGACAAAAAACCGGGTGGCGCCCACCAAGTAGGAACCTCTGCTCAGGGGCAAAGCCCTGCCCAGGGACAAAGACCTCCCCAGGGACAAAGACCTCCCCAGGGACAAAGACCTGCTCAGGGGCAAAGACCTCCCCAGGGGCAAAGACCTGCTCAGGGACAAAGACCTCCCCAGGGGCAAAGACCTCCCCAGGGACAAAGACCTCCCCAGGGACAAAGAACGGGCCAGGGACAAAGCTCAGCTCAGGGGCAAAGACCTGCTCACGGACAAAGACCTCCCCAGGGACAAAGCTCAGCTCAGGGACAAAGACCTCCCCAGGGACAAAGAACGGGCCAAGGACAAAGAAGAGCGATGCCCGGTCAACGTCCACCTCAAGGAGATAAGAAAAAAGGGCGGGTAGACCGCCGTGAACGTAAGGCCAGAAAAGAGGCTCGCATTCTTGATGAGCAGCAAAAACGGGAATCTACAATATATCTTGAAGGTCGGGTCACTGTTGGTGAGCTAGCCGACAAGCTTGGTGCAACTGCTGGCGAGATTATTGGCAAGCTGATAGCTCTAGGCGTTATGGCTACCATTAACCAGGCAGTAGAATTTGATATTGCCCAAATGATTGTGGAAGAATACGGACTCCAGGTTGAGACAAAAATCGACCCAATGGAAGCCGATTTAGCGGAAACTGTTCCCGACCGGGATGAAGATTTACAAATCCGGCCTCCGGTCGTTACAATCCTGGGCCATGTAGACCATGGAAAAACATCCATCCTTGATGCGATACGTGAAGCGAATGTAACTTCACAGGAGGCGGGGGGGATTACGCAACATATCGGTGCTTATCAGGCTGATCTTGCAGGGAAAAAGGTTGTCTTCCTTGACACGCCTGGTCATGAAGCGTTCACCGCTATGCGTGCCCGTGGTGCCCAGGTCACAGATATAGCCATCATTGTAGTCGCCGCAGACGATGGTGTGATGCCGCAGACTGTGGAAGCGATAAATCATGTCAAAGCAGCAGGTGTGCCAATTATTGTTGCGGTAAATAAAATTGATAAAGTGAATGCAAACCCAGACAGAGTAAAACAGCAGTTGACTGAATACGGCCTTGTCCCGGAAGATTGGGGCGGCGACACAATTTTTGTCCATGTCTCAGCGACAAAAAAGGAAGGCCTGGACACTATGTTGGAAATGATTCTTCTGGTTGCAGAGCTAGCTGAGCTAAAGGCTAACCCCGACAAACCCGCCTCAGGAACCGTAGTTGAAGCGAAGCTGGATAAAGGCCGCGGCCCGGTAGCGACGGTTCTTATTCAGGACGGTACGCTTTACGTGGGAGACCCGATTATTTGTGGAACAATCTATGGTAAAGTAAGGGCAATGGTTGACGATAAAGGAAAACGGATAAAAAAGGCCGGCCCGTCAACTCCGGTAGAAGTTCTTGGTTTAACCGAAGTACCAGAAGCCGGAGATGTGCTACAGGTAGCATCCGATGAGCGGGCAGCACGTCAGCTTTCCGAAAAAAGAACGGTAAAACGCCGCGAGGCTGAATTAAAGAAAACTGTCAAGGTTTCCCTGGAAGATCTGTTTTCTCAGATTCAGGAAGGGGAAATAAAAGACTTAAATATTATCATTAAAGCAGACGTACAAGGCTCCGTCGAGGCTTTACGTGAATCACTGCAAAAGTTAGAGAATCAAGAGGTTCGTGTTCAGGTTATTCACGGCGGTGTTGGCGCAATTAATGAGTCTGATGTGATGCTGGCTTCCGCTTCCAACGCAATTATCATCGGATTCAATGTCAGACCGGAACTGAATGCTCGCAAAATGGCGGAAAGAGAGAACGTGGAAATTCGCCAGTATCGTGTAATCTATGAGGCGATTGAGCACGTGAAAGCAGCGATGACAGGCATGCTGGAACCAGAATTTAAAGAAGTTATTTTAGGCCAGGCAGAAGTTCGTAATTTATTTAAAGTCTCGCGCCTCGGCACCATTGCCGGTTGTCATGTTATGGAAGGAAAAATCACCAGGAATGCGGATATCCGGATTATCCGTGACGGCATTGTCGTTCATGAAGGCAAAATGGAGACATTAAAACGGTTTAAAGATGATGTGCGCGAGGTCGGTACCGGCTATGACTGCGGCATATTGATGGAGAAATTTAATGACTATAAAGAAGGCGACATCATAGAAGCATATACAATGAAGCAAGTCGTGCCTTCATAGAGTCTCATGGTAATCGGCTTATGTGAAATAACCCTCCGGCTTCCCGGAGTTATGAGGATATGACAAGTGGAGGTAAAATATGAGCGAGCAGCGTGCGCATCGAGTTGCAGAAGAAATTAAGCGAGAAGTCAGCGATATTCTTCGCAGTGAAATCAAAGATCCCAGAGTCGCCGGGTTAATTAGTATCACCGACGTAACTGTCACCCGTGATCTACGGCATTCAAAAATATATATCAGTGTTTTTGGCAGTGATGAGGAGAAGCAGCAGACGATAGAAGCACTGAGTAAAGCAGTCGGTTTTATCCGCACGGAAATAGGCAGAAGGATACGTTTACGGCATACGCCGCAAATAAGCTTTCAACTGGACCAATCCATTGCCTACGGCGCACATATTAATAAGGTGCTGCGTGACTTAAACCCCGGAGACGATACGGGTGAATAGTTTGAGTGAAATCGCATCCCAGCTAAATAAAGTTGAAAGTATTCTGCTTACCTGTCACATTATGCCCGACGGGGACAGCATCGGCTCACTGCTTGGTCTGGGTTTGCCGATGCTCAGTGCAGGCTTTAACGTGACCATGTTTTCTGCTGATGAAGTGCCGGAACGATACAAGTTTTTACAGGGAACAGATAAAATTGTAACGGGTAATCTTCCGGAACAAAGTTTTGCAATTGTAGTTGCGTTGGATTGTAGCGATCATTTACGTCTCAAGCCCATTTGGGAACAGGTAAAGGATAGTTTTATCATTAATATTGATCATCACCCCACAAATAGTTCTTTCGGTAATTTGAACTATGTTGACGCCACAGCGGCGGCTACAGGCGAAATAGTTCATACCTTGCTAGGGGAAATGCGTCTTGAACCGGATCTCCCTGCTGCGTCTGCTTTGTATGTGGCTATCAGTACAGATACAGGGTCATTTAAGTTTGAAAGCACCACAACAAGAACACATGAGGTCGCAGCCCAACTGCTGGCAGCAGGGGTAAATCCAAAGGATATTACTCCGCTTGTCTTTGATCTTCGCCCCCGGCGCGCCGTTTTTATACTCCGTGAAGCACTGACGTCGCTGAAGTTTTCTCAGGACGGTAAGATTGCCTGGATGGTACTGACGGATAAAGAGATGAAAAAGGCCGGCGCCAGAGATGAGGATTTAGACGGGATTGTAAATTTTGCTAAGAACATCGAAGATGTTGAAGTTGGACTTTTATTCCGGGAAAAAGCCGACGGGACAGTGAAAGTTGGTTTCCGTTCCCACCGGGTAGATGTGAGCAGTATTGCCAAGTCTCTCGGTGGCGGCGGTCACGCCCGGGCAGCGGGGTGTTCCCTGGAAAGCAACCTTGAAACCGCCCTGCAGGCGGTTCTTACAGCGGTGGACAAGGAAGTATAAGAGCATGGACGGAATACTGAACATTCTAAAACCCCCGGGAATGACGTCACACGATGTTGTTTACCGGATTCGCAGGCTGACAAAGGTAAAGCGGACAGGCCATACTGGTACGTTAGACCCCGGCGCCGCCGGGGTACTTCCTGTTTGTGTGGGGAAAGCAACCAGAGTGGCCGAATATGTCCTGGAAACAGATAAAAACTACCGTGCCGAACTGACACTGGGAACGGCTACAGATACGGAAGATGCTGCCGGCGAAGTTATAAAACAATCATCTGTTCCCGTTGTAAGTGTATCCGAGGCCCGCCGTGTACTGGCAGGTTTTTTGGGCCCCGGTCATCAAATACCCCCGATGTACTCCGCAGTGCGGAAAAACGGTGTAAAATTGTATACGTTGGCCAGGCGGGGAGAATCAGTAGAGCGGGAACCGCGCGCCATACATATTTACAATATTGAACTGGTACGGCTTGATGCCGGGAAAATACTATTTGATGTTCAGTGTTCCAGGGGTACCTATATTCGCACACTTTGTGTGGAGATTGCAGAAAAGTTGGGAAGTTGCGGCCATATGTCGTTTTTATTGCGCACCGCAGTGGGTCCGTTTCAACTTGACCAGTCATATACATTGGAAGAACTAAATGGACTGGAGGCGTCCGGAATGCTCAGTAGTGCATTCATGCCGCCCGATACTGCACTTTTACATATTCAGCCAGTCTGTCTTTCGGCCGAAGATGCGGTAAAAATTTCCCACGGGATTTCTGTTCCCGTCTCAGAGGTAGGGGAAGGGCTCGCTCGCGTATACAGCCCGGGAAATATATTTTTGGCTGTGGCAGAAGTGAAATCCGGGGTGCTTAAACCTGTTAAAGTCTTTCCATCATGAGTGGGTGAAAAAAATGTTGTTAATACTCGGGATTGAAAACTTCAAACAAAACTATGACGGTAAGCTTACTTTGGCTTTGGGTAATTTTGACGGTGTCCATCTTGGTCATCGTGAAATTATTCGTACAACAGTGACTACCGCTAAAAAAAATGGAACTGCAAGCGCAGTATTAATCTTATCGCCCCATCCGCTTTCCGTACTGTTTCCCCAAAAACCCCCGGCCTTATTAATGACGATGGAAGACAGAATCAGCAAGCTGGGAGATGAGGGGATTGATTTCATCATCGTGCACCCCTTTAGCCGGGAGTTTGCCGCTATCAAACCGGAAGAGTTCGCCAGGGACATCTTGCATGAAAAACTGGGTGCCGACTGCATCGTTGTCGGCTTCGACTACTCATTTGGTCATTTCGGCTCTGGTTCCCCGACAGATCTGACAGAGTTTGGGAAGCGCTTTGGGTTTTGTGTGAACATAATGGAACCAGTCAGGGTAGCGGGGGTGACTGCAGCCAGTACAATTATCCGTGGCTTACTCCAGACAGGGCGGGTTGAAGAAGCTGCCCGCATGCTGGGCTATCCTTTTTATCTGCGCGGGTCGGTGGTTCATGGGGACGGACGCGGACGTCTGCTGGGTTTTCCGACTGCCAATGTACTGACCCCCTGCGATGTAATTCTACCGGACCACGGCGTTTATTTGACCAAGATTCATGGAGAAGGATTAGAAGCATGGGCAGTAACCAATGTTGGTAAACGTCCTACCTTTTGTCAGGGCGAAGCTAACGTGGAAGTTCATCTTTTAGATGTAGAAAGAAATTTATATGACAAGGAATTAATTGTGCACTTTTTACAAAAGATTAGAGAAGAACGAGTATTCTCGGGTGCCGGGGAATTAATAGAGCAAATAGAACTGGATATTGCCCTGGCACGGCAGCTAATCAGTGAACAATAACGACAAAATGTGCGATTTCCTTGCCTTCCTTTTTCCATTATGATACAATGAAGCTTGTTAACCCTGAGCTCAGGCAATCGACTCTCCGACGTTAGCCTTGGCCCAGTGGCGCTTATAAGAAAAGGAGGTGTAATGTATGACCATGGATGCCGTACGCAAGCAGGACTTAATTTCACAATTCAAACTGCATGATAATGATACCGGGTCTCCCGAGGTCCAGATAGCTCTTTTAACCGAGCGGATTAACTATCTGACGGAGCATTTGAAAGAGCACAAAAAGGATCATCATTCCCGGCGTGGTTTGTTAAAAATGGTTGGTCAGCGTAGAGCCATGCTTAATTACCTAAAGAAAATTGATGCAGACCGTTATCGTACCATACTCGTAAGACTTAAACTTCGCAAGTAGTAATAGACACAGTATGTTGCAAAAAAAGCGGGGGAAACCCCGCTTTTTTATACAAAAAAGAGAGGAGGTTTATCATGCAAATATTTAAAATGGAACTGGCCGGCAGAGAGCTGAGTTTTGAGACCGGTCGGATCGCTAAGCAAGCCAGCGGTGCCGTTCTTCTTCGCTATGGTGATACAGTTGCTTTAGTGACTGCCACCGCTTCTGCGGAGCCCCGGGAAGGGATTGATTTCTTCCCCATGACCGTAGACTATGAGGAAAGACTGTATGCTGTAGGAAAAATCCCAGGTGGATTCATTAAACGGGAGGGTCGCCCGACGGAGAGAGCTATCCTCACTGACCGCCTTACAGACCGACCCATCCGTCCGCTGTTTCCCAAAGGTTTTCGCAATGCTGTACATATTGTCACCACTGTTCTTTCCGTAGAACAGGACAACCCGCCGGAAATCCTATCTCTTATCGGCGCTTCCGCCGCCCTGTCTATCTCCAACATTCCATTTGCAGGACCGATTGCCGCTGTAGTTGTAGGTTGGATAGATGGGAAACCTGTAATCAACCCTAACCAGGAGCAGACCAAGGAATCACGGCTCCATCTGGTGGTAGCCAGTACCCGCGATGCTGTAATGATGGTGGAAGCCGGTGCCGCTGAATTGACAGAAGATGAAATCCTCGAAGCAATTTGGGCAGGACATGAGGCTAACGCCGACATTATTGGGCTGCAAGAGCGGATGGTGGCAGAAGTCGGTGTGGAAAAAATGGAAGTCAACAGCTTCTCCCCAGACCCGGAAGTAGAGGCTCAGGTTAAAGAATACAGCCGTGAGTCCGTTTCCGCGGCAGTACGGACCATAGAAAAACAAGCCAGGGAATCTGCCATCAGTGCAGCCAAGAAGGAAGCATTGGCACATTTTGCTGAAACTTTCCCGGAAAAAGAAAGAGACATTCGTTATGTCTTTGATAATTTTGTTAAAGAAACAATGCGGGCAATGATTCTTACCGAGAACCTCCGGCCTGATGGCCGGAAATCAGATGAAATCCGTCCCATCACATGTGAGGTGGGCATCCTGCCCAGAACCCATGGTTCCGGACTGTTTACCCGGGGGCAAACCCAGGTACTGAACATTTGTACGTTAGGGGCTCCAGGCGAAGGTCAGCGCATGGACGGGCTCGGATTGGATGAAACCAAACGTTATATGCATCACTACAACTTTCCTCCCTACAGTGTAGGTGAAGCCGGCTTCATGCGCGGTGCCAGCAGGCGGGATATTGGTCACGGTGCCCTGGCAGAAAGAGCGTTAGTCAACATGATTCCTTCCGAAGAGGATTTTCCTTACACAATCCGTCTTGTGTCGGAAGTTGTGGAATCGAACGGCTCCACATCCATGGGCAGCGTCTGCAGTTCAACTTTGTCGCTGATGGATGCCGGTGTGCCGATTAAGAAGCCTGTATCCGGTGTAGCCATGGGCCTGATTAAAGAAAATGACGATGTGGCCATTCTTTCGGACATCCAGGGGATGGAAGACTTTCTTGGCGACATGGACTTTAAGGTGGCCGGTACCCGCGATGGTATCACAGCGTTACAGATGGACATTAAAATCAAAGGGTTATCCCGTGACATTCTCTCCCGTGCTCTGATGCAGGCTAAAGTTGGCTATATGCACATCATGGACAAGATGTTGGCAACCATCCCGGAGCCCCGTGAAGAAATGTCACCATATGCTCCACGGATTATCACCATTCATATTCATCCGGATAAAATCCGTGAAGTTATCGGCCCAGGCGGAAAAATGATTAACAAAATTGTGGCAGAAACCGGCTGCGATATTAACATTGAGCCGGACGGCACCATCTATATTGCTGCAGTAAACCCGGAAATGGGCAAAAAAGCGCAATATATGATTGAAACTCTGGTCAAAGATGTGGTAGCAGGGGAAATGTATACCGGAAAAGTCACGAGAGTGGAAAAATACGGTGCTTTCGTGGAAATACTTCCCGGTAAAGAAGGTTTGGTTCACATCTCCCGCTTAGCCCACGAACGGGTTGACAAAACAGAAGACGTAGTTAATGTTGGCGATGAGACTCCGGTAAAAGTCATCGGTATTGATGACCGCGGTCGTATCGATCTTTCACGGAGAGCTGCCATACCCAATGCAGCTGGTGAAATGATTGAAGAGGAAGCCGTTCCCAAAAGAGACGACCGACCCCGCAGATCGTTTAACGACAGAGACAGACGCCCACCAAGAAGAACATAAACATATGTTTATGTTCTTTTTTTTTGTAAGCAAGGAAATGATAACGCTCAGGGAAGCTACGATCCCGCCTTCCTTCTTCATGCCTGTCTTATCGTCACAGAAAACATCCGCAGTAATATTATGATAATGAAGAAAAACGAGAATTTACTGGAGGGATGGGTTGGTTTTGAAAAAGTATGTGAATTGGCTGGCTTTGCTGATGGTGCTGGTAATGGCAATGTTTACACTCAGTGGGTGCGGCAGAGAGACGGGTCTGACTAAGGTAAGGTTAAATGAGGTGACCCGCTCTGTCTTCTACGCACCCATGTATGTGGCTATTAATTTGGGGTTCTTTGAAGATGAGGGACTTGAAGTTGAATTAACGACAGGCCAGGGAGCAGATAAAGTCATGACGGCCCTGATTTCCGGCCAGGCAGACATTGGCTTTATGGGTCCGGAGGCAACCATTTATGTGTTTAATCAGGGCCAGGCTGATTATGCTGTGAATTTCGCCCAATTAACGAAAAGAGACGGGTCTTTTCTCATGGCCAGAGAACCGGATCCAAACTTTACCTGGGAGAGAGTTCGGGGCAAAACAATCATTGGCGGGCGCAAGGGCGGCATGCCGCTGATGACACTGGAATATGTGCTGAAAAATCATGGTATTTTCCCCGGTGAAGATACGGAAGTTCTGACACATATTCAGTTTGCTCTGATGGCCGGTGCGTTTACAGGTGGAGAAGGAGACTATGTTACGCTATTTGAGCCTATTGCTACGAATCTTGAGAGAGAAAATGCCGGTTACGTCGTTGCCTCGGTTGGTGAAGACAGCGGTGAAATTCCTTACACAGTCTTCTCCGCCAGAAAAAGTTACTTAGAAACGAATCAGGAAATCGTGCAAAAGTTTACAAACGCGATATACAGGGGGCAGGTCTGGGTTGAAGAACATGCTCCTGAGGAAATTGCTGAGGCAATCAAAGGCTCTTTCCCCGATGCTGATCTGGATGTGTTAGCAGGGGTTGCCAAACGGTATAAGGAGATTGACGCCTGGGCTAAGACGCCTGTTTTTAGCGAGGAATCCTTTGTCCGGCTTCAGGACGTGATGGAGTTGGCGGGAGAACTGGATAAAAGGGCGCCGTTTGAATTACTGGTAACAAATGAATTTGCCCGGAAAGCAATGCAGTAAAGAATAAAGCGAGAGTGATTATAATGAGGGCAGAACCGCTTGTGGAAGTTCAAAATATTAATATGACGTTTCACAGCCCTGAGGGGGAGGTCTCTGCCCTTAAAAATCTTTCACTAGATATATACCCGGGAGAATTCATTAGCATTGTCGGGCCGAGCGGCTGTGGAAAGTCCACTCTATTAAATATATTGGCCGGCTTATTCGCCCCTACAGCCGGACAAATTCTCGTTCATAAAAAGAAGCTTCTCGGCCCCACTTCCAAAGTGGGTTATATGCCCCAAAGTGATCAATTGTTTGAGTGGCGGACAATATGGAAAAATATTCTTCTCGGACTTGAAGTTCAGAATAAAGTGACGGAAGAAACGAAGTCTTATGCACAAAAGCTTTTAAATAGCTACGGTTTATCTGAGTTTAAGAATCTTTATCCCAGCCAATTATCCGGCGGTATGCGGCAGCGGGTAGCATTAATTCGCACATTGGCTATCAATCCGGAAATTCTGCTGTTGGATGAGGCCTTTTCAGCACTGGATTACCAAACCCGACTGGTAGTTGCCGATGAAGTAAAACAGATTATTGTGAAAGAGAAAAAAACGGCCATGCTGGTAACTCATGATATCTCTGAAGCAATCAGTATGGCGGATCGTATTGTTGTCTTAACAAAACGTCCGGGTTCCGTGAAAAAAATCTATACAATCTCCCTTACTTGTTCTGATAAGACACCGATGAAATGCCGGGAAGCTCCTGAATTCAGTGATTATTTTTATAGCATATGGAAGGAGCTGGATGTCCATGTCTGAGCAAGCAACGGTTCAGGTTTCTGCCGAACACCTAGCATATCAAAAAAGGGTCAGTATGTATCGAAAAAAAGTATTGGCCACACAGGTGGCCATATTACTGGCAATTATTGTCGTATGGGAACTTGCTGCGACTTTGCGTTGGATTGATCCGTTTATCACCAGTCAACCTTCCAGAGTACTCAGAACCTTAGTTTCCCTGCATAATGAAGGTATTTTATATAAGCATATCAGTATTACCGTTATGGAAACTGTCGTTGGGTTTACATTAGGAACGATAATTGGTACCTTCGCTGCCGTTTTGCTCTGGTGGTCCGAATTTCTTTCCAAGGTTTTGGAACCTTATCTGGTCATTTTAAATAGCTTGCCTAAGATTGCTCTGGGGCCAATTATCATCGTCTGGGTAGGCCAGGGAGTGATGGCGATTATTGCTATGGCGCTATTCATTTCCATTGTGGTAACTATCCTGGGTGTATATTCGGGGTTTTCTCAGGTAGACACTGATAAAATTAAGCTATTGAAAACGTTTGGCGCAACAAAATGGCAGGTATTCAAGAAAGTAATTTTCCCTTCAAGTATACCGACAATCGTATCGGCGCTGAAGATAAATGTGGGCCTGTCGTGGGTAGGAGTTATCGTCGGAGAATTTCTTGTTTCAAGAGCCGGGCTTGGCTATCTGATTGTCTATGGCGGCCAGGTATTTCGTCTGGACCTGGTTATGACCAGCGTGATCATTCTTTCTGCTGCAGCAGCAGTGATGTATCAGGCAGTTGTTGTGGTCGAAAAATATTCCCTGAAGTGGCGTTAAATATCAAACTGCACCCGGCATAGAGCCGGGTTTTTTTTGTATTTTCAGAGGCGAATGTTTAGGCAGTCTGCGGCATAATTATGAAAAAGCAGAAGGCGTCATGCCAAAGAAAGGATGGTTGGTTTGTCCAGGGAAGCGCGTATGCGGAAACGTCGTAACCGTATATATTTGTCCCTGCTCGTTGCCGTTATCCTTCTGGCAGTGCTTATTCATAAGCAGGTGTTGCAGGATGTGTTCTCACCAACGGTAAAAGGGGCTTATTATCATGTCGTAACCGAAGAAAAAGCAGTGGCACTTACATTTGATGTGATCTGGGAGCCGGGTGAAACAGGCAGGATTTTAGATGAACTGGATCGCTATAATGTCAGAGCAACATTTTTCATGACTGGGATATGGGTACGAAAGAACCCGGATTTAGCGAGAGAAATTTTAATCCGAGGTCATGAAATAGGTCAGCACAGCTACTCTCACAAGCATCTTGGTGATCTCGACGATAAAAAACTGGCGGAGGAATTTGATCTGATGGAAGAGGCGCTACAGGAAGAATTAAACCAACTTACATTTCTCTTCCGGCCTCCTTACGGTGAAATTGATCAAAGAATATATGACGCAGCAACTGAGAGAGGGTATGTTTCGGTACTATGGAGCATAGATCCACATGATTGGCTGAACCCCGGAGTCGATAAAATTGTCAGTCGTGTAGTGCAAAAACTTCATAATGGCGCGATTATCCTCTTACATACCAGTTCAACCCAGTCGGCAGATGCTTTGCCATTGATTATCCAGAGCCTGCGAATGAAAGAATACGAAATACGTACTGTAACTGAGCTGCTGGAATTGGCCCAATAGAAAAAGGCGGGAGGCAAAAAGTATGCGCTACCGTTGTTTTAGTGCGTTAAGCGGGAAAAAAGTGTTTACCATGGTTATGATAGTCTTTGTTATGCCCACAGTGTTCGGCAGTTGCGGAAAGTATGTGAGGCAACGGACAACCCAAATCCGCCAAAATGTTATTTTCCAGGGGAGTAATCTGGGAGGGCTGCAGCCAGACGAAGCACGGGTTGTCGTATCCCGCATTGCCGAAGAACTGAGGGTGGCCCCTGTGGACGCTGTAGAGGACAGTGAGACGGGGGGTGTAATTCCTGATATAAATGGATTGGAAGTAGATGTAGAGCAAACCATGGTTGCTGTCCAGGCCGCAGAAACGGGGGAGAAGGTCAACCCGGTATACAGAGAAATTCAGGCAACTATCACGATGACCGATTTTCCTGAACTTCCGATATATCAGGGGAATCCGGCGAAACAGCAGGTGGTTTTCCTGATTAATGTGGCCTGGGGAAACGAATTTCTGGCGCCGATGCTTGAGACGTTAAAAGAAGAAAATGTTGGTGCCACCTTTTTTCTAGTGGGGCGCTGGGTGCGTCAGAATCCCGAACTTGCTCAAGCTATTGCCGATGCCGGCTTTGAATTGGCAAATCACGGCGATTCGGACGGGGTAAGTATGGGACGCATAGGGCTAAACGAGGCCATAGAACAGATTAGAAAGTGTGCGGACACGATTGAAAGTACATGCGGTGTACGTCCGGTTTATTTCAGTCCCCATAGGGGAGAACTGAGCGAACATGTCAAGAAAGCGGCTATAATGGAGAACAGTCGCGTTGTTATGTGGACGGTGGATACAGTGGACTGGAAACTGCCTGGCGTAGATGTGATGACAGAAAAAATAATGAATAACGCTGGGGGGGGAAGCCTGATTCTGATGCATCCCACAGAGCAGACAAACGAATTTCTCCGGCAGGTTATTCCCGCGTTAAGAGAAAAAAGCCTGGAACCGGTAACGCTCTCAACTCTCCTGAATCCGGGATATTTTGCGGATAAGGGTGTGAATGTTCCTTGAAGATAAGCATGGCAAACGGAAAATACACAATCTTTAAAATGACAACGATAGTTTTTCTGATAACTGCGATAGTTGCCTTGTTAGTCACCTACAACCTGGGTACGCGAATACAGCGTTATTTTTACGGTGTTAAACCAGGTGTAACTCTCGAAGGAATCCCGATGGAAAAGCTTTTAGAGAAGGAAGTTCGTATAAAAGTTGAAAAAATGGCATCCGTGATGGACCGCGCTCCCCGTAATGCCCGCTATGACCGGAAAAGAGATAAAATTGTGCTGGAGTTACCCGGGATGAAAGTGGATGTGAATGATACAGTAGCAGCTGTGATGTCCGCCCTGCAGGGAGAGAAAGTGAGCTTATCTGTAATTCGCTTGGAACCGGAAATTACGGCAGATATATTCCGCTCAATAAATACAAAAATATCCGCATTCAGTACCAGCGGTGGAGGAAGTGCGGGCAGGACTGATAACCTTTATGTTTCAGCAAAGTATATGAACGGCTATATTCTGGCGCCCGGCGAAGTCTTCTCCTTCAATGGGGCAACAGGACCGCGGACGTTTGCACGGGGTTACAGCATGGCCCCTGTTGTAGGAGGAATGGGTATAGGCGGAGGGGTCTGTCAGACAGCTACCACCATATATAATGCTGCACGCCTTGCCGGTATGGAAATTGTTGAGCGCCATCCCCACAGTATTAAGGTGGGTTATGTAGCTCCAGGGAGAGACGCTACGGTAACAAACTATGTAGATATGAAATTCCGTAATTCTACTGATAAATTTATTCAGATCCGATCCGGTGCTGGTGGCGGCCATGTGTGGGCGCAGATATGGAGCCAGTAACCTTGACAAGATCAGGAGGAGCAGTTAATCTGGGGGAGATATGGATAAAAAGGAGTGCAACTCATGGAAAATACTCAGTTGTTTATCCGCAAGCTTCCCCATTCGGAAAACCTCGAACTGCCCCGTTATATGACTGAAGACGCATCTGGCATGGATGTGCTGGCTGCTGTGACAGAGCCGGTTCTCCTTTTGCCGGGAGCCAGAGCACTTATACCTACGGGACTTCAGTTTGCCGTACCCCGGGGTTTTGAGGTTCAGGTCCGTCCCCGGAGCGGACTGGCATTAAAACACGGCGTAACTGTCTTAAACAGTCCGGGTACCATAGATGCTGACTATCGCGGAGAAGTTCAGGTGATTCTGGTAAATTTGGGCGGTGAGTCCTTTACAGTTTCGCGGGGTGATCGTATCGCTCAGTTTATTATTGCCAGAGTTGCCCGGGCTGTTCTCAGCCAGTGTGAGTATTTACCTGAGACGGACCGGGGTGAGGGCGGTTTCGGACACACCGGTTTATAAGGGGGTCTGAAAATTGTCGGCGGGTGAGAAAAATGTGCTTGAGCAACTGCAGAATGCGTTGTCAGCCTCAGTAGGGCGTCATCAGGGGTTGCTGTCGTCTCCTGAAGTGGTTCGGGCCAGCCAGGAGCTGGACCGAATAATTATGCGCATTATGCTATGTGAGAGGCAGGGTGATCGATGATAAATACTGTAATTATTTTTCTTATCATAGCGATGGTACTGTCTGTAATACAACGGGTGAGAGATAAAAAAAGAGCCGAAAAGCACGAATTACCCGAACACGCTAAAAAATCGCCAGTTTCCGAAGCACTGCAGGAATTGATTGCCACTGCCGGCGGAATCTATCTCTCGTTAGTATTGCTCATTTCATTTTTACAGATTGACCTGGCGGAAGAGTGGTTTTTTCTTGATGTCGGCATGGATCCCCTTGCTTTTATATCTCTTGTAATCAGTGTAATCCAACCTATGTTCACAAGACTGTTTCATGTAACTAAAGGGGGTGCATGATTTGGAGTTATCAAGGCTGTCCCGCAAAGAGATTATTAATTTGCATGACGGAGCACGCCTGGGTTATGTTGGTGATTCGGATTTGGTTATTGATGGAACCAGCGGCAGTATTCAGTCGATTATTATTTTCCCTAAGGGGCTGGGACTGCAATTTGGCAAATCGTCCAGGGAATTAATAATTCCCTGGGAATCTGTGAAAAAAATTGGCGAGGAAGTTTTAATCGTGGATATTGCGCCTGAACGACATTCCCGGAAATACGGCTGTCGTGAATAATCTTATTCCTATGGTTGATACTATGAAATGAATACTGTATCAACTAAAGGAGGAATTAGATGTCACAGACAGTAGTTGGATTGTTCCGGTCGAAAGAACAGGCAGAAGAGGCAATCCGTGAACTTAAAAACCGTGACTTTGATGACGAGGAAATATCTTTGATTGCAAAAGATGATGAAGGTGGTAAAGGTGGTAAAGGCGGCGGAACTGGTTATGAGAACCAAAATCTTGCCGACGGGACTGCAACCGGAGGTGCTGTAGGCGGTATAGCCGGGCTATTAGCAGGAGCCGGAGCACTGCTTATTCCGGGTATTGGCCCTATTATTGCTGCCGGCCCGCTGGCGGGCGCACTGACAGGGATCGTAACCGGCGGGATTGCCGGCGGGCTTATTGATTATGGTATCCCCGAAGAAGAAGGAGAGCGGCTGGAACAGGAATTACACAAAGGGCGTATCCTGGTTGCCGTTGAAGCCGATGATGAAGAATTGGCGGAAGATTGTGCTTCCGTTTTCCGTGAGAACGGTTCCGATGAAGTAAAAATTCACGACTAATCACAAGAACGGGAACCGGCTTGGCTAAATGGCAGGCCGGTTTTTTTATTTCCAATCTGTCACGCTTTCAATGCACTTTATCATATATTAAATTATTAGTGCGGAGGAGGCAAACCGTGGAAAAAAATGGACTGAAAGGATGGCGAATTGTCATAGCCGGCGGAGACGGCCGTGAAGTGGTTCTTGCCGCAGAACTAGTTAAGGCCGGTGCCGATGTCTGGATGTTTGGCTTTGAAAAATGTACACACCTGACATCACCATTACTCCATAGAGGACTTCCTAATTACTGTGACGCGATCATCTGTCCATTAGCCGGTGTGGATAAAGAAGGAAATATATTTGCGCCCTATTCTGGGAGGAAAGTCGGACTTGATGAAATGGGGGCACTATTTAAACCAGGGCTTATTTTACTTTGCGGCAGTTTCCCGCAAATCTTAAAACTTGAGTTGGAAAATATAGGTATGCATATCGTCCTTACGGCGGATAATGATGAAATATCAATCTATAATGCGATACCTACAGCAGAGGGTGCTGTGGCGCTGGCGATGCAGGAAAGTCCGGGAACAATACATGGCAGCAAATCTATGGTGATTGGTTTTGGCCGCTGCGGTCTTCCGCTTGCCAGAACGTTACAAGGTCTCGGTGCAGATGTGACTGTGGCCGCAAGACGTGAAGAAGCATTGGCAATGGCATACGCTCTGGGATTCAGGGGAATTCAGATTCATGAATTGGAACGTTCAGTTGTTGGCTTTGATTATATTTTTAATACAGTGCCCGCTCCGGTTGTCACAGAAAACGTTCTCAAGAAGCTTGCAAAAAGTGCAATTGTAGTGGATATCGCTTCATTTCCCGGGGGTACGGATTTTACGGCGGCAGAACGATTGGGCATAAAAAGCTTCTTAGCTCTGGGCCTACCGGGAAAAATTGCTCCTGCCGCAGCGGGGGAAATTTTATCCCGGGTCTACCCTCGTTTAATTCGATCATATAAGGAAGGAGGCACTAAATGAGGCTCAATGGGGTAAAACTTGGTTTTGCGATGACCGGATCCCATTGTACTTTGAAAAAAATATTTCCGGAAATTGAAAAGCTGTTGGCGGAGGGGGCTGAAATTTACCCGCTGGTCTCACCTTCCGTGGATAAAACAGACACACGTTTCGGTGAAGCAATAGAATGGAAGACGAGACTTGTTAAACTTACCGGGCAAAAGATTATCAGCAGTATTGTTAATGCGGAACCATTGGGTCCAAAAGTAAAGCTGGATGCGTTTATTATTGCTCCTTGCACCGGCAATACGCTGGCTAAGTTGGCAAACGGCATTACAGACACAGCCGTACTAATGGGAGCAAAAGCCCAGTTACGTAATCAAAGACCGGTAGTTCTTGCCATCTCCACGAACGACGGGCTAGGGTTAAATGCAAAGAACTTAGGCGTATTACTTTCCACACGTAATTTTTATATGGTCCCATTCGGGCAAGACAGTCCCTTTGACAAACCTAATTCCCTGGTGGCCAAAACGGAATTGATCTTGCCTACCGTGATTCAGGCATTGGATGGTCGACAGCTACAACCTTTGTTAATAAATTTAGCAGCGGAAGCGTTTCCGTATAAAGGATAGAGGGTAGAGGGTGAATGGATGAGGCTGGTCGTGCAAAAATTTGGCGGTTCTTCTTTGGCAACCCGGGAACTGCGGCAAAGAGTGGTAAGTCACATATCTGCGGCCACCAAGGATGGGGTAAGCCCTGTTGTTGTCGTTTCTGCCATGGGGAGGCAGGGCGATGCATATGCAACGGACACTATGCTGGCAATGATTCGTGAGATTACCCCGACTCCTGCCGACAGAGAAACGGATTTGATTCTGTCATGCGGGGAGATTATTTCTGCGGCTATGCTGGCAATTGAGTTACAGTCAATGGGCATGCCTGCTGTTGCACTGACCGGATGGCAAGCCGGCATTGTATCAGATGGAGTTTTCACCCACGCAGAAATTATACGAATAAAAAAGGATCACATATTAAAACTTGTAATGACCGGGGTGATTCCCGTTGTCGCCGGATTTCAGGGAGTCAGTGAGGACGGAGAAGTGAATACCCTGGGAAGGGGCGGTTCAGATACGACAGCCGTCGCCCTGGGGGCAGCTATAGCTGCCGAAATGGTGGAGATATATTCTGACGTTGACTCCGTAATGACGGCAGACCCCCGCTTGGTACCCGAAGCCCGGCCAATTAAAAATATCGGCTACCAGGAAGTCCTGCAGCTAGCCAGAGAAGGCGCGAAGGTCATCCATCCACGGGCAGTCGATATCGCTTTGCAATACAATTTGCCTATCTCGCTTAGAAAAACAGGAGAAGGCAGTGCCGGAACTCTTGTGACCCATAAAAAAGCTATCGACGATAAAGGTTTTATTGCCAGAGACAGAGTGGTAAACGGAATTACCCATATAACAGGACTGGCGCAAATACGCTTACATGCACCGCAGGCAGCCGGGCAGGAAATAGAAACCATTCTGGAAAAAATTTCAGAAACCGGCATCAGCATTGATTTAATTAATCTGTCGCCTTTCGAAAGGATGTTTACCGTCCCGGCTCAAGACGCACAGAAAACTGCAGAAATATTATCTTCTCTTGGTTATGAACCTCAGGTAAAGGCAGGATTTGCAAAAGTAAGCGTGGTTGGTACCGGAATGAGAGGAATACCCGGTGTTATGGCCAGGGTAGTAAAAGCTCTGAACCGGGCAGGCACTGAAATCTTGCAGACTGCGGATTCCCATCTCAATATATCCTGCCTGATTCCGGAAAGAAAAGTTGGGGATGCTGTTAAAGCTCTTCACCTTGAATTCCGGCTGGACATATAATCTGTTTGAAAAATAACATACCGTTTGTTATAATGTGTTAAAGCCTTTATTGGCTTATTTTGGAGGTGAAATGATGTCAGTTTACTTTGGAAATTTACTTACAGCGATGGTTACACCTTTCACCGCCGACGGTGAAGTAAATTATGATAAAGCAGCAGAACTGGCTGTTTATCTGGTGGATAACGGTGCAGACGGCGTAGTGGTTGCCGGCACAACCGGGGAAGCATCTACACTCACTGATGAGGAGAAAATTAGGCTCTTTCGTACCGTCGCCGGAGCGCTCAAAGGGAGGGCTAAGGTTTTAGCGGGAACAGGCACCAATAGTACTATGGATACGCTGCAGCTAACGAAAGCCGCCGGGGAATGTGGTGTAGACGGGATCATGCTTGTCGTCCCGTACTATAATAAGCCTTCACAGGAAGGGATCTACCAGCACTTTGCCACAGCTGCCGCCGCTACCGATTTACCCGTCATGCTTTATAATGTTCCAACTAGGACAGTAGCTAGTATGACAGCGGAAACAACGCTGCGCCTGGCACAGATTCCAAATATTGTGGCTGTAAAAGAAGCGAGCGGTAATGTAGAGCAGATTTCCCGCATTTGTGCGGGTGCCCCTGCTGACTTTGTGTTGTACAGCGGTGATGACGTGGCGACGCTGCCTATTCTTGCTTTAGGCGGTCGTGGAGTAGTTTCCGTCGCTTCACATGTGGCTGCCAAGGATATTAAAAATATGATTACGGCATTTCACGCAGGGGAGACAGCATTAGCTGCACGCATACACTATAGCCTCCTCAATTTATTTAAAACAATTTTCATTGCAACAAATCCTGTACCCATAAAAACTGCAATGAACATTCTCGGTCATGATGTTGGTCCTGTTCGTCTGCCTCTGGTTGAACTAACTGAGGAGCAATACGAAGAACTAAAAAAAGTTCTGGGTCAGGTTTGATTGTTTAACCTTTTTACATAAAGGCCGTCGGGTAATCCGCGGCTTTTTTGTTTGCTACTAGCAAACTTGCAACGGGGGTACTATTTCAGTATAATGTAATTTAGTGATATGAGGACGAAATTGGAAATAAAGGAGGTGAAACAAACATTATGTCAACTAATCACAGCAGAAGAAGAGGCAAGGGAAAGCCTGTTACGCAAGAAAAATTGCAGATTATCCCCCTTGGCGGAATCGGCGAAATCGGCAAAAATATGTTTGTCATTCGCTATAAAGATGAAATTATTGTCATAGATTCCGGTTTGGCGTTTCCCGGTGATGAAATGCTGGGGATTGATATAGTCATCCCTGATATTACATACCTGGTTGAAAACAAGGATAAGATTCTGGCGATTGTTCTAACCCACGGGCACGAGGATCATATTGGTGCACTGCCGTATGTATTACAGCAGATAAACGTACCTATCTATGGTACAAAATTGACGTTGGGCCTTGTGCAAGGGAAGCTGCGTGAACATCATATTCTGGCAAACTGCGAACTAAATATGATTAACCCGGATGAGAAGTTGGAACTAGGCAGCTTTAAAATGGAATTTTTCCGTACGAATCACAGTATCCCTGATTCCGTCGGAATCGCAATCAAAACTCCCGTGGGAACAGTGGTACACACCGGAGATTTTAAGTTTGACCAAACCCCGGTTAATGCTGATCCTACGGACTATTACAAACTGGCTAGAATTGGTGAGAAAGGCGTCTTGGTTGCTTTATCTGACAGCACCAATGCGGAACGCCCCGGTTACACGCTTTCAGAAAAAGAAGTGGGCGCATCCATTATGGATATATTCCGCACATCTAAACAAAGAATCATTCTTGCCACGTTTGCATCTAACGTTCATCGTATACAACAGGTAATCGATGCGGCATGCCACTACAAGCGTAAGGTAGCGGTGGTGGGCAGGAGCATGGTCAATGTTGTTGCGATTGCCCAGGAATTGGGGTACCTGAACGTATGCGAAGGTACGCTCGTGGATGTGGATGACCTAAACGCCATGCCCCCGGAGAAGGCCTGTATTATCACTACGGGTAGTCAGGGGGAACCGATGTCTGCGCTGACCCGTATCTCCATGGCAGAGCACAGAAAAGTGGAAATCAGGCACGGTGACACAGTCATTATTTCTGCAACAGCAATTCCCGGCAATGAGAAGCTGGTTTCAAGAACAATTGACAATCTTTTCAGAAGAGGCGCCAACGTTATTTATGAAAGGGTTTCTGGAATTCACGTTTCCGGACATGCCTCCCAGGAAGAATTAAAACTGATGCTCAATCTTCTAAAGCCTAAATATCTCATTCCTATCCACGGGGAATACAGACATTTGATTCATCATCGTAAGGTAGCTGAAAAAGTCGGTATTCCAGAAGACAATGTCTTTATCTCAGAGAACGGCCAGGTTCTGGAGTTTACGCCGAACACAGGAAGAATGGTTGGAACGGTTACAGCAGGCAGAGTTCTGGTTGACGGACTTGGTGTGGGTGACGTAGGCAGCATTGTCCTGCGTGACCGCAAGTTGCTGTCACAGGACGGAATACTTATTGTTGTACTCAGTATCAGCAGAGCCACTGGCGAGATTGTTTCCGGGCCTGAGATTTACTCCAGAGGATTTGTTTATGTGCGCGAATCCGAAGATTTGCTCGAAGAGGCGCGCGCCCATGTGGCCCGTTCCCTGGAGAAGTGCAATAACGGTAAAAGACAGGAATGGTCAGTTTTTAAAAATGCTGTCCGCGATTCCCTTTCGCGGTTTATCTGGGAGAAAATGCATCGCCGTCCGATGATCCTGCCGATTATTATCGACGCCTGACAAGTATAAGCAGCTGCATTGATTGGGAGAATAGAGTAGAGAATCTATGTTAGGAAGTGACGCTTTGACTCTACCTCCCCAACGCAGACGGCCGGCTCATACTCGCAGGGTGCGGAAAACTACGGAACCGTCTCCTCAGGAGCAACCCAAAACGAACACACAAGAAAAAGAAAAAGAACAAGATATTTTGCAGAACATTCAACAGTTAGGCCAGACAAATATCCCTCAACAGGTGCCTGAAAACGGTATCCACACCATAACAATCATCGGTCAGATTGAGGGCCATATCACGTTGCCTCCACAAAACAAAACAACAAAATATGAGCATGTGATACCGCAACTTGTCGCGATTGAACAAAACCCCAGAATACAGGGATTGCTAGTTATTCTGAATACTGTTGGCGGTGATGTGGAAGCGGGCCTGGCCATTGCCGAAATGATTGACACTCTCACTAAGCCCAGTGTTACACTGGTTCTGGGCGGAGGACACAGCATTGGTGTACCTATTGCTGTAAGCTCGGACTATTCGTTCATCACGGAAACGGCAACGATGACCATCCATCCCATACGGTTAAGTGGCTTAGTTATCGGTGTGCCGCAGACATATGAATACCTGGATAAGATGCAGGACAGAGTTATAAAATTTGTCACTGCCCATTCCCGTATTTCCAAAGATAAGTTCCGCCAGGCGATGTTCTGTACTGATCAACTGGCCAGGGACATTGGTACGGTGATGGTGGGCAAGGACGCCGTGGATGACGGTCTGATAGATGAAGTGGGCGGACTCGGGCAGGCAATCAAGAAGCTCCAGGAACTGATAGACGCCCGTGCTGAACAAGGGGTGGTGCACTGATGCTTTGGACTGTGATGCCCCTGGAGACTGTGCTTGACGGAAACGAAGGTCACCAGCCTGTATATTCTGAGCTTCCCTGGAAGAATGGGGGCACACTAATTGTTGAAAAACTGGATTTGGACAGTGCCAGAGTTGTCAGGCTAATATCTACAAACGCTACTGACTATTTGGAATCAAGTATCCAGCCGGGAGCGATCATACAATATAAGGCAGAAAACCAGGCATAGCCTGGTTTTTTATTTAGATAACCGTCTTTATGCGGGAGATTTCCTGGATGATTAAGCGTATCAGGAGGGGGACGGCTGACTGTACCATAGCGGAAAGCGATAATCCAGGCTCGATATTTTCCGGTTCAACGGCAAGAACGGTTATCTCCCGCAGCCGCTCTGGAAAAAAACGGGCAGCCAGGTGCAACAGATGCATTTCATGCAGTGAAAACATATGCATGGAGTCTAAATTAAGCCTGTTGGCGCGGATCCGGTAAGTGGTGCCCGGACTGTACCCGCCATGTAAGGCGTCAACAATCAGAATCTTTCCGGTATCCTTTAATAACTGAAAACAGGAAAGGCTGTCCGTAGCTGCGTTGTAATAAGACACGCCGCGTATCTGCGGCATTTTTTTTAGTTGTTTTAATATATAAGGACCCAACCCGTCATCACTCATAACCGGATTGCCCATGGCAACCAGGTTGATACTTGACTGTTTTGTCAGTTCTCTTCACCTTCTTTAGATCCCGGAATCTTTCTGTGATGGAGGTAGCCGGAGAACATGGCTCGCAGTCTTTCGATACTGGTTGTCATTGCCAGGTAAACATGAACAGCAATGATAGCGAGAAGGAAGACGGAAAACAGATAGTGGACAATCCGTGAGATCCCCTGGCCGCCGTAGAACACATTTAGCCAGCGGAAAAAGGGAATGTTGAGCATAATAACTCCGGTTGTATAAAAAACAGGCATGGTTAAAAACATGGCAGTAAAGATCAGCCGTTGTGCAATACTGTATTTTTCCTGAATTGGCGTTTCATCGTCCAAAAATAAAAAATATCTCAACCACGGTCTGATTTGTTTAAAGTCCAGTCTGCGCCAGATAAAAATTTGCCGCCAGTCTCTGGTAAGCAGAGCAAAATAGATGCGAAAGGTTAAAAGCGCTGCCAGGGTCGGAGTCATTAATGCATGGGTCATCCTGGCGGAGTACATGCCGTTGAATCCCCAGGCCGGGTGGGGAAAACTGATGTAGAAGCCGCTCCACAGTTTAATGGTGATTACGATCGTAAAGAGCCAATGGAAAACACGGATTTCCCAGGGTTGGTGTAAGCGCTTAAAGAGCATGATTCTCCTCCTAAAACTGTCGCCACGGTTTTGAAGTGCCGTCTTTTTGCAGGACATGAACTGCGCAGGAGATGCAGGGATCGAATGAACGGATAACCCGCCCTACTTCCACCGGATTATCCCGATTGGCAACCGGTGTGCCAATCAGGGCTTCTTCCACCGGACCCTTTCGTCCTTCTCCGTCTCTGGGAGAAAGATTCCACGCAGAGGGAGTAATGATTCTGTATGCTGCAATTCGGTGATTTTGCACACGAATCCAATGTGCCAATGTGCCGCGCATGGAATCGACCAGACCCGCCGCTTCGCCTGATGCAGGCAACGGGTTTATCCAATTAATAGTGGGCATATCAGGGACTAATTCATGAATCCAGTCATTCACTTTTTCGGCAATTTCCTTTGTTTCGATAGCACGGGCCATCAAGCGGTCCATCACTGAAATACCGTTTTTATAAATGCCGGAAAACCACATTCTGGCCAATGGTCCTCCTTCAAACGGTTCTCCCCCGTAACGGGGCGCCTTAATCCAAGAGTAAGCGTCGGCTTTTTGGGGAAATGGTGTGCTTTCCCCGTCGAACGGGGCTCTGGCACCTTCGTCTCCCCGGTACCAGGCCCGGGCAATATCCTGAGTAATTTTATCTGGATCAAAGTTGCCATTGTCCTGACCGTTACGGAGAACGCCTGCTTTAAAAATCCGGTCTTCGTTATTTGCCCCTACCGGGAACATGCCGAAAGAAAGGAGATTGCCGTATCCGCGGCCTATGTTAAAGTAGTCATCATAATAGCGAGAAAGATCTTCGATATCCGGAATCATCTTTTCTGTAACAAAACTGTGTATCTGAGACACCAGACTTTGGTAATGCATAATCCGGTCGGTTAAGACTTGTTCTGTAACTCCGCCGGCGATAATGCTTTGCAGATGGGGCGCCTTTCCGCCAAATGCTGCAACAGCCTTATGCGCGAGGTCACTGGTCTCCAGTGCCTCAAGGTAATGTGCTTGAATACGGTCATTCACAGCTTTCGGCAAACGTATGTCATCGTTGTTGGGAGGACCGCCGGGAGCCCCGCCTGGTGCAGTAATATAGTCAGGGATAACCAGCAGATATATATTTCGCAGGTGATTTTGGAGCATATCTGCACCAAACGTCAGGTTTCTCAGAATGTAACCGTTTTTGGGTACAGAAATATCAAATGCATTTTCCAGGGCAATGGAACTGGCCATCGCGTGAGCTGAAGAGCAAATACCGCATATTCGCTGTGTTAAATAAACGGCATCATGGGGTGAGCGATTTTTCAGCATCGCCTCAAAACCGCGGAAAAGCAATCCGCTGCTCCAGGCATCGACAACTTCTCCGTTTTGTATGTCCACTTCAACCGCCATATACCCGTGGGCACGGGTCAATGGATTTATTCTTACCTTAGTCATAAAGGCCTCCCCATTACAGTTTATTCTTTTTCCTGAAAAATCGTAGCGGGTTCAGTTTGGATAGCAGTGATTTGCCGGCACGGCCCTGGTTTTGTAATCTTCGGATTTGTTTTATATCCTGTTGCATAAGGATTTGTTCCGCTTCGATTTTAATCAGCGCATTTCTTTCTGTTTCCAACTCATCTTTAATTGCACTGTAGGGGTTATCTGTTGGAACCGGTATTTCTTTCTCAGTCTCCAGCGTCAGGTTATTACCCAGACGTCCCTTAGCCAGGTTAACGGCGAAGTGAGCGCCAATACCTAAAGCTGTGGCAGCACCCACACCTTTCGTTACTGTAACAGCTGTCGTTTCAATGCCGGGCAGGACACGTATGTCTGTCAGGTGTTCAAAGAACGGGGATGTACCGCCGTCGGGAAAATCCGGGGTAGCACAGCCGATGCACGGGTTGTTGGCATTAATACACCAGTTAATCCCGTCATTAAACTTCCGGGTCGGACAGTCGGCGTGGGTCACAGGTCCTTTACATCCCACCTTGAACAAGCATCCTGCCTCTCCCGGTGCATTAGCAAAATCCCCATTAAAAAAGAAAAACCTTCTGGGGCAGATGTCATGGACAAGCTGGCCAAAAAACATTGTGGGCCGTCGAAACTCATCAACGCGGGGAAGGCCATATAAAATAATGTGGACGATTGTTCCCACCATCCAGTCAGGATGAGCCGGGCAACCTGGCACATTAATAACGGGTGTGTTAGTCACCACATTCCAGACGCCCTTGGTACCTGTCGGATTGGGATAAGCTTTTGAGGGACCGCCAAAGGCAGCACAGTTACCTACGGCTACCACTGCCATGGCGTCTTCGGCTAACCAGGGGATGGTATCTCTGGCGTTTAACTGGATGCCATCCCGTTCTCCCACAATGACCGATTCCGGGAGCCCCATCGGAATTCCGCCTTCTACCACAAGAATATATCGACCGCGCTCCTTTTCCTTTGTTTCATGCAGCACGTCCATAGCCTGGTAGCTTTGCGGCCACATAGTCAGTTGTTGATAGCGCAGGTCAATAATTTCTTCAAAAACAGTGCGGAGGGAGGGGTCGGCGATATTGTCCAGGGAGATGGAGTTGCCGGTACAGGATGTTCCTTCGATCCAGATTACCGGCGGTTTTCCTCCCGGGATAAGGCGCAACGCCTCAGCCAATTCCGGCAATAGCATCTGTGCCAACGTGGCAGAAGCTGCTGTATTCAGGCAAAGCCGTAAAAATTTGCGGCGAGTTAGCAAGATTTTAAGCCCCCTGTGCACAATAATGTTTATTCTCCCAATAATACCAGAGATTTATAACAGTCGCGCTGCATAAAATTTATGGGTGATGCAATGGGAACCGTATTCATACTGATGTCCGGGTTGCTGCTATTTTTAGGTGGTCTTAGGCTGATGACTGCAGGTCTGGAAAAAATGGGCGGTACCACATTTGCAGCAAATATCCGCCGCTTTACGGAAAACAGGATTTCTGCATTTTTATGTGGGCTAATCTTTACGGCACTGACGCAAAGCAGTTCACTGACGACAGTGATTGTGGTCAGCGTGGCAGAAGCAGGACTAATTCCGTTAGCACCAGCTATTGCTGTGATTATTGGCGCAAATGTAGGTACGACAGTTACCGGTCAGTTACTATCCTTTCAACTTCAGAACTACGCATTGCCTCTGGCAGGGGCAGGAATGCTAATGCTTGCTGCAATGCCGCAGGGCAGAGGTAAGGACGTGGGTAGGACGCTTACAGGCCTTGGCGTTCTGTTGTTCGGACTGAAGACGATGGGGGCGGCGCTGGCCCCGCTTTCTGAAACGGCGCTGTTTGGTGCTGTATTACTCAGCGCCTCGTACCATCCGTTGTCAGGCATACTGGCCGGTGCGGCTGTCACCGCATTACTGCAGAGTTCCAGTGCCGTAGTAGGGATGATATTGCTTCTTGCGCAAAATGGCATGTTAACACTGGCCGCTGGTGTTAGCTTAATAATAGGCGCTGATGTGGGTACCTGCGTTACATCCCTGTTGGCAGGACTGGGGACAGGTGTGACTGCCAGACGCGCGGCACTGGCACATTTGCTCTTTAATGTATTTAGCGTATTGTTAATATTACCCATGTTTTATACATTTGTTGATGTTGCAGCGTCAATATCAACAACACTCCCCCGTCAATTAGCCAATGCACACACAATTTACAACGGATGTGGCGCTTTGCTTTTGTTATTGTTTTTAAAACCGTTTCAATGCCTGGTGGAATGGTTGACAGTGCCGGAAAATAAGGATAAAAAAAGGATATCCGCTATCCTTAGCGAAATAATTGCAAGATGGTTTTGAAAAATAGCGTGGAGGGTTACATGGGGAGTATTGAAGGAATATTTTTAGGAATTCTGCAGGGGCTGACTGAATTTCTACCAGTGTCCAGTTCCGGACATTTAGTCATTGCACAGGATTTTCTTGGTGTACGGGAGCCGGGAATTACGTTTGAAATTATGGTCCACTTTGGCACATTATTATCTGTTGTCTGGGTTTTTGGCGGAGATCTGATTCGCATTATTACCCGCTTTACCAAAGAAAAGACGGAGCGCCATTTTGCATACATGCTCGTTTTGGGTACAATCCCCACCGGCCTGATGGGCTTGTTTTTTGCTGATGTGTTTAAGCTTTTTTATGAATCAACAATTATCGTTGGATTTATGCTTTTAGTTACCGGAGGTATTGTGTACCTGTTAAATACCTTGATTCCCGGAAAAAAACAAGAGGGTACAGTTACACCGGCCGATTCTTTGCTGGTTAGCGTTGCCCAGGGGATGGCAATTATTCCCGGAATTTCACGGTCCGGCTCTACGATTACCGCTGCGCTATGGCGCGGCATGGACAGAGAAACGGCGGTCAAGTTTTCCTTTCTCGTTTCCATCCCTGTTATTTTTGGTGCCACACTCATGGAATTGCGACACTTGAATTCAGCCGGCTTTACCGGGCTCTCATCCGGCGTGCTCTACGGTACCGTTGCCGCATTTATTTCCGGGATTCTGGCTATAAAAGTGTTTCTCCATTTACTAAAGACTAGTCGTTTTCACTATTTTGCTCACTACTGCTGGATCGCAGGCTCTGCGACTATTATTTTGAAACTTGCGGGCTATTAGACTAGAGAGAACCGGGGTGCCCTATGGCTGTCCAAGAGATTAAAGATGAAATTAAACAGCAAATCAGAGCAGTCATTCTGCTGGCACTGGCCGCTTTGTGTTTTGCTGCACTGAACTTTACGGTGCAGACCGGAGAAGTCGGCATATTTTTAAATAATGTTCTACGCACTCTGACAGGAGACGTGGCTATTCTGGTTCCCTTGGTTATTCTTATAGCCGCACTTCCCTGGAAGTTGCCCAATAAGAGTCAGCGGCAGTTGGGTTTTCTACTCTTTGTCGTGATTCTCGTGATTTGGGCTCAGATGAGGATGCTTGTGGAATATGAGGATTTGGTACGGGACGTGGGAATTTACAGAGCCAGCTTCCAACTGGGATATCAACAACTGGGGGGAGGTGTGGTCGGGGCATTTTTTTCCGTCGTCTTTTATTTTTTATTCCGTGATATCGGTAGCCAAATAGTATTAACTGCCTTGGCTGTAATTTCTTTTCTCCTGATTACCAACCACTCTTTAATCCAGCTATTTACAACACTTTTTGCATGTATTCGCTTTGCGGGCAGAACAGCTTTCCGTGCCTGTATGTCTGCCGGCTCGATTTTTAAGTTCCTTTTCTCCTCATATACGGATGAAGGGGAATGTACAGCGGAATTAAGTACGGATAAGGCAGGTAAAAAACGTAAAAAGAAACCGATACCTGAAAATAGTTCGTCCGTCCCGACAGATACGGTGGACATACTTTCGGAACCAGCGGTGGAAGTAAGTTTGTTTGGTGAACCATTATCAGAAACCGTGCCGATTGTCTCTGCCAAGGAAGCACCACTGTCAAACGGTGATAATCCGCTGATTGTCGAAGTGAACGAAAGACCGCCGGGCATTTCTATCGTCCCGCCGTTGGGAGACTATGAGTTGCCGCCGCTTTCGCTGTTAAGCAAAGTCCCCCGGCTTAAAGACAGCCAACAGCAAAAGACAATAGCGGAGAGGTCCCGGATTCTGGAGCAGACACTGGAGAGTTTTGGCGTGAAAGTAAAAGTTGTCGCTGCACAAACGGGTCCAACTGTTACCCGTTTCGAACTTCAGCCGGAAAGTGGTGTAAAAGTCAGCAAAATTGTGGCGTTGGCCGATGATCTGGCACTAAACCTGGCTGCATCCGATGTTCGTATTGAAGCACCTATCCCGGGTAAAGCTGCCGTGGGCATTGAAGTACCTAATAAGGTTATAGCCCCGGTTTACCTGCGGGAGGTGCTGGACGATGACCTGTTTAGGCAAGCGTCCTCACCGTTGACGATTGGTCTGGGTAAAGATATTACAGGCAATCCTATTTTGGCTGACTTAATGAAAATGCCTCACTTTCTGATTGCCGGTTCAACAGGCTCAGGCAAGAGCGTATGCATTAATGCCTTGATTGCCAGCATTTTGTTTAAAGCCCGGCCTGAAGAGGCTAAATTTGTAATGATTGACCCTAAAGTGGTTGAGTTGAGTACATTTAACGGGATTCCCCATCTGCTGATGCCTGTTGTGACAGATCCTAAACGGGCGTCGCTTGCTTTAAAGAATATGTTGAAAGAAATGGGCCGAAGATATGAATTATTTGCACGGGAAAGTGTGCGTGATATTAACGGCTTTAACGATAGAAAGCGTCAACTCAACGAAGAAACGGAACTTTTACCTTATATCGTCGTCATTATTGATGAACTGGCTGATTTAATGATGGTGGCCGCTGCCGATGTGGAAGATTCTATAGCCCGGTTGGCACAAATGTCCAGGGCGGCAGGTATCCACCTTGTTATTGCGACTCAGCGACCATCTGTTGATGTCATCACCGGTGTGATTAAAGCCAACATTACATCCAGGATTGCTTTTGCCGTTTCATCCCAGGCCGATTCCCGAACTATCTTAGATATGGGTGGTGCGGAAAAACTTCTGGGGCGGGGTGACGCCCTTTTCCATCCAGTCGGCGTATCCAAGCCTTACCGGGTTCAGGGAGCCTTTATTAACGAAAGGGAATTGACAGAACTGCTGGGATTTATAAAGGGCCAAGGGGAGCCGCAGTATCAGGAACAGATGCTTCCGGAAGAAGAAGAAGAGAACGATTGGTATGAAGAGGACGAGCTTTTTCCCGAAGCGGTAATGTTGGTGGCACAGGCAGAAACGGCTTCTATCTCCATGTTGCAGCGACGTCTGCGGATCGGATACACACGGGCCGCCCGGTTAATAGATGATATGGAAAGGCGCGGGTTTGTCGGCCGATTTGAAGGAAGCAAAGCCAGGGAAGTTATGATTACTGCAGATCAAGTCTCGAAACTGTTAATGGATGAGAATTCAGATAACCCGACTATGTAAGAAACGGGAGTGGTAAAATGAAAGAGATAGGCAGTGAATTGCGTCAGGCCCGGGAGGAACTGGGTATATCAGTGGATGAAATATCCAACCGTACATTAATAGCGAAAAAATATCTGCTGGCTTTGGAAAGCGGAACGTTTACGGCTTTCCCCGGAGAAGTGTACTTAAAAGGTGCATTACGCAAATATGCCACAGAAGTAGGTCTGGCACCGGAGCAGTTGGTTAATCGGTATGATGAGTCAGTTAAAGGTGAAAAAACCAAAGGTAAGCCTGCCCCGGAAAAAGCTGTGCCAAAACCTAGAGCAACGTCAGGTATTCCTCAAAATATCAAAATTGTGCGAACAACCAGACGGGTGAATAAACGTCGCCTTGTTACGGTACTCGCCGTGTTGCTATTCGCTGTGTTTGCTGTCCGTGCTGTTTATACCGGTTTAATGACAGGAGGCGTAACTCCTGGAGTACCGCCTGTCCAGGAGAATCCTCTGCCGGATGAAGACCCACCGACCAACGACCTTCCCGTTATTACCCCGAATGAACCTGTAACTCCCGCACCTCCGCAAATACGAATTGAGAGAGACAGCCGGCAGGACAGAGTGCTATTTCATGTTTATAACGTTGACTCTCTGGATGTGGCGCTGACCTTTACGGAACGTTGCTGGATTCGTGTGGAAGCGGACAATGCATACCTTTTGGAAGATACCTTTTCCCCCGGCAACATAAAACGAATCTCTGCAAATAAAGAAATTCGTATCCGTATCGGTAACCCTCCGGGCATGAAAGTGAACGTGGGCGGAGAAAGTTTGGATCTACCTGCTACCGCAAATGCGTATACACTTCACATAGAGATTGCAGAGAATTAAACAACTGAGCGTTATATTTTCCTGGCCTATGAAAAAGTGAACAGCTGCTGCTGTTCACTTTTTTTGTATGTTTTTCCTTCTAAGAGGGAACGCTAAAAAAAACAGCAGGAGGACATGCATGCATTGGAACGATGTCATTTTACACCAGGGGAATGAAGAGTTACAGCGATTTATTGAAATAGGACTGCTGGCGGCCAGGCTGGGAGTCCCCATTCATTTTCATGTGGAAGGTGAACGGGGTACTGGCAAAACAACGCTGATTCGGGCTGCGCGTAGTCGTTTGCCGCAGATGGAGAGGGTTTATGGATGTTTATATAACTGTGAACCAAATCGTCCCCATTGTCCTGATCATAAAGATAAAGTTGGCCTAAGCCAGGAGAAAACTCTGGTTCCTTTTCTGGAGGTCTCTCATTCAGCCAAAATCGGCACGGTTGTGGGGAGTATAGATTTAGACAGGCTTACTTCCAAAACAAGACCGGCAGCAGCACTGTTGCCCGGGACACTGCCCCGGGCCAACCGCGGCATAATTTTTGTGGATGAAATAAACAGGCTGGCAGATACATCACCGGCATTGGTTGATGTGCTATTGGATGCTATGGGAACAAAACCTGGCAGGGTACAGATCGAGGAAACAGGCCTGCCTACGGTTGAAATGCCTGTCACCGTCAATGTGTGGGCAGCTTCTAATCCTGATGAAGAACCGGGGCCCCTGCAGGAAATACGCAGGCAATTAGCAGACCGGTTTGACTTTGCTGTCCGGATTCAGAGGCCGGACCGACCTGAAGTCGTGCGGGCAATTATTAACGCCGAAACGGATCTTCCACAGAGCATGCGTATTACTCAGATGCCGCTTGGTCAGGGTATTTTGGATTCACTTACATTGGACCCCCGGGTGGAAGAATTCCTTGGCGAAGCATATATCCGCTTCAGGCTGGAAAGTATCCGGGGAATACAGGCAGCCCGTCTCGGAGCATTGCTACACGCCATTCTTCATGGTAAAACAGTGGCTGATTTTTCAGATTTGGCAGTAGTTCTGCCAGCTGCACTGCGTCATCGTATTGAAGCTCCTAAATTGCTGGAAGTGGCAGAAGCTATGAAAAAAGCGACCGAGTCTGAAAAACGGATAGAAAAAAACAGCCCGCCTGCAAACCCTATTGGTCCTGTGCGTAAAACATCAGGGGGATATCCTGCTTTTTGGCGCGGGCTCTGGCAGCGTTTATCCAGTCAGAAAACCGGTCATAGCGGGAAATCTTTAACAGCAGAGAACGCAACACCTACCCAAGGCGGCGGGGAAAGCAGTGAAAAAAAAAAGACAGCAGTTCTGACAGGGCCGGCGGAGACAGAATAGCATACAGATTAGAGGCAACCGACAGCCAAGCCCTCCATCGCGGACAGTGTGTTTTAACCCTTGATGCGCCGGGTGAACTGCAAGCAGTAGAAAATGAAATCCGTCGTCTGCAGCAAATGCCGGCGAGTAAGCAGATTCAGCGTTTTAATTACCGGCGTATTCGCCAGACCCGGGCAACAAATGGTCCCATTGCCGAAAAAGAAGCCAGGCCTAAAGCCGGTGAGCCGGTTACCAGCCTGGCTCTGGCAGAAACGATGATTGCTGCGGCTCGTCGTCGGTTTGCCAACGATAACGAAATAAATTTTTTAAAAAAAGAAGACATTCGTATTCAACATCAGACAGGTGGGCCGCCCCTGGAAGTCTGTCTGCTTGTTGACACCAGCGGCAGTATGAACGGCAAACGTATCAGAGAAGTAAAAACATTGGCCGACCATCTGGTACGTCAAATGCATGAGCCGTTATCACTGGTCACATTCCAGGAAGGTGACGTCAGCGTAAAGGTCAGGTCAACAAGAAATACCCATCGGGTAAGATACGGACTGGCAGCAATGAGCGCCGCAGGACTCACACCTCTGGGCGAAGGGATTCGTCTGGCGGCAAGTTATCTGTCTAAGAGACGGGGTAAAAAACATTTACTGATTCTCATAACTGACGGGCTGCCGACTTGGTCCATCGGCGACAAAGACCCGTACCAGGATGCCATTGAAGCCGGCGAAACGGTGAAGAAAGCCGGTATCAATTTTATTTGTATTGGGCTGGAGCCGCAACGGACCTTTCTGGAGAAAATGGCAGAAAAAGCCGATGCGTCGCTATATATTGTGGATGATCTGGACCACAAAGAGATTGCAGCTATCACCCGTCGCGAAAAGTCCCGGGTTAAACTAAATGAAAACTAAAGTTCAAAAGCAGCCGGAAAGGCTGCTTTTGAACTTTATCTTTTGACAATAGTATGATTACCGTTTATACTGATCTCGTTTAGACTGGATAAAATTGTTGGGGAGGACATATGAGGGATACACATGTTGCGTTAGTCTCTTTAGGCTGTGCCAAGAATCTGGTTGACAGTGAGACGATGCTTGCTTTATTAAAAGTAGAGGGTTTTATTTTAACAAATAATACGGCTGAGGCCGAGGTCATTATTATTAATACATGCGGGTTTATCGAGTCGGCGAAAGAAGAATCCATTAAAAAAATTCTGGAAATGGCCAGCCTGAAAAAAGGCAGTTGCCGATTGCTCCTGGCCGCCGGATGCATGGCGCAGCGTTACGGAAAAGAATTATTAGTTGAAATCCCAGAGCTTGACGGTATTTTCGGTACGGAAGATGTTTATGGCGTGTCGGCAGCAATTCACCGAGGCCTTGCCGGTGAAAAAGTGACCTTAACATCAGGGGAGTTCCCGGCTCCTGAAGGGGCGCCACGACTTCTTGGTACCCCTTCCCATACAGCTTACCTGAAAATAGCTGAAGGTTGCGACAACCGTTGCAGTTACTGTGCCATTCCGTCCATTCGCGGCCCGTATCGCAGCCGAAGAACCACTTCTGTTGTGGATGAGGCGGTCAGACTTATTGCAGGTGGTGTGAAAGAACTAAATCTGATTGCCCAGGATATAACTCTCTTTGGTACGGACACAACCGGTAATAAGGCACTTCCCCTACTGTTGCGGGAACTGGCCGGCTTGGAAAATCTGCACTGGATAAGGTTGCTGTATGCATACCCTGAAAGACTGGATGATGATATTATTGAAGCCATGGCAACTGAGCCGAAGGTTTGCAATTACCTTGATTTGCCGCTCCAGCACGGTTGTGATGCAATCCTGCGTAGAATGGGCAGAAGAATGACGTCACGCCAGATTTTAACGCTGCTGGCTAAATTGCGGAGACTCATCCCCGGCATAGTGTTACGATCATCTTTCATCGTCGGGTTTCCCGGAGAAGGAGAAGAAGAGTTTGAGCAAATGCTATCATTTTTACAGGAGGCTCAACTTGACAGGGTCGGGTTTTTTGCCTACTCCCGGGAAGAAGGGACTCCGGCGGCCCGTTTTCACCGGCAGGTTCCCGAGGGGGTAAAACAAGAGAGGGTAGACCGCGCTGTTGCGCTGCAGAGTTCTGTTGTTTTGGAAAAAAACAAAACACTGGTGGGCAGTATTCAGAGGGTAATGATAGACGGTTGTTCCGCCCAGGATCCGTCAGTGATACTGGCCAGGACATACGGGCAGGCTCCGGATGTTGACGGTTATGTCCGTCTTCCGGTCATTAAAAAGCAGAACGGGGAGATGGTCTCCGTACGTATTACAGGCTTTGATGGCTATGATTTATTGGGGAGTATAGTAAGCAGTTCCTAAAAAATTCCCCACCAGTGGTCTTACCTTCCAGTTGGATTCGCCTCTGTGCTATGTTATAATGATTTATGTAAACTGGCGAACGCTGGAAAGGGCGATTATATGAAGAATTTCAAGTGGACTATAACTGTTTTGGCGTTTGTGCTTACCCTGGCTTTGTCAGTGGGGGCCGTATATTTGCGTCAGACTCAGATGGTCAATGAACCTTTATTTAAGCGAATCAGCGAACTTGAAAGCGTAGAGACCGTAAGCTTGAATCAGGATGGGAACCTGCAGGTAATTACAGTTAAATTGTCAAATGTAAATGATTTTCCCGGCATACATCGGCAAGTAAACGATGAAATCAGCAGACTTTTAGGTCAAAAACGCTATCGTCTGGTACTATTGGACGAACGTGACGACGCCTTGCAGTCGGCTTTTTATGCTGTCCATCTTGCTCTTTATGAGGGAGAGAGGTTGGGAAATTTTGCTGAAATGGGAGACCGTGTTAGTCAGGGACTACGTTCTTTTGGCGTGGAAAATTATTCACTGTTTGTAGACTCGGAGTATATATACATTCAGATTCAGAGCGGAGACGCTTATTTATACGAAGTGATTAAGAGAAATGACAGGCAGGAAGCAGGTGAGCGCGTATGATTCGTGAAATTGCCTTAGGTGCGGCATTAGCGCTCATTACTACATTGGCGTGGCAGGGTGTCAATATAACTCCTGTTGTCTTCTTTGGTGTTATGTTCCTTCTACTCTTTCATTTCGCAGGCTCCAGAGGAGGCAGCAAAAATTTTGCCGTGGTTGATTCGGGCAAAAGCACCAGCGGTCTTGTAAAATTTGAGCAAATAGGCGGTCAGCAAACGGCTAAAAAAGAACTTCTGGAAGCACTGGACTTTGTCCGTTTCCCGGAGCGCATTGCTAAAATGGGAATTCGGCCGCTTAAAGGAATACTGTTGGTGGGTCCCCCGGGCACAGGAAAGACACTTCTTGCTAAAGCGGCAGCCCAATACACCGAATCCATCTTTCTGGCATCATCGGGTAGTGAGTTTATCGAAATGTATGCCGGTGTAGGAGCACAAAGGATTAGACAGATATTTTCAAAGGCCCGGAGTCTGGCTCTGAAGGAAAAAAAGAGCAGCGCCATTGTTTTCATTGACGAAATTGAAATTCTTGGTGGTAAAAGGGGATCTCATAGTTCTCATCACGAATATGACCAAACACTAAACCAGTTGCTGGTTGAAATGGACGGATTGTCTGTGGACGAGAAAGTCCGCGTTCTGCTCATTGGCGCAACCAACCGGTCTGATATGCTTGATAGTGCTCTGGTGCGCCCGGGACGCTTTGACAGAATTGTCCAGGTGGACTTGCCTGATGTGGATGCCAGGTTTGAGATTCTTAAACTTCACTTAATAAATAAGCCACAGGAAGATGACACTGACTTACTCCGTGTGGCCCGGGAAACTTTCGGATTCTCCGGTGCTCACCTGGAGAGCGTGGCGAATGAGGCCGCTATTCTGGCGATGCGGGAAAAAAGGGAAAAAATCAGTGAGCGTGATTTGCATGAAGCTATAGATAAAGTAATTATGGGTGAAAAATTAGATCGAAAGCCTGATAAGGAAGAACTATGGCGCGTAGCCGTCCATGAGATTGGTCACGCAATCATTAGTGAGATGAATCGCCCAGGTTCCGTATCTACCATTACAACGACCCCCCGTGGAAGAGCTTTGGGTTATATGCGACAGAGCCCGGAAAAAGACAGTTATCTGTATACTCAGCAATATCTGGAGGGCCAAATTGCCATTCTGGTTGGCGGAGCCGTAGCAGAAGAAATCGTGCTTGGCAATCGTTCCACCGGAGCAGCCAATGACTTTCAGCAAGCGGTTGATGCGGCTAAGCGTATTATTGCCGCAGGAATGTCAACACTGGGCGTCGTTTCCCTGGATGATTTGCCTGGCACTATTTTGCATCGTATTATACAGCAAATTATAGCGGCTCAGGAGCAATATGTCCGGGACGTCCTTTGTGATTACCAGACACAAATCCATGATTTAGCGGGAGTTCTGATAGAAGAAGAAAAATTAACCGGAGAAATGTTGCGGTGCCGTCTCGACCTCGCCGGGCAGTGTGCAGTATCATAATTTCCTGATGAATAAAGGTGCCAGGGAAATCCCTGGCACCTTTATTCATATGAAAACGAATCGACTTTATTTCTTTGCCTGTGCAGTCAGCAGGCGGGTAACAACATCGCAGGCTGCCACATCTTCCGTGTGTAAATAGTCGAATCACCTCTGGTATAAATTTTCGCCGGAAAATAGCTATAATCCTTTTCCTGTTTGTAAAGATTATGGTATGGTAGAAGTGTAAAAATCATTGAGGGGTGAATTCATTGACAACAGAAACACTGGACTGCCGCGGTTTGTCTTGTCCGATGCCGGTGGTTGAAGCAAAAAAGAAACTGACACAGATGCAGGGCGGCATGCTCAATATACTCGTTGATAATGAAACGGCAAAAAACAATCTGCTGAAACTGGCGGGAAGTCTTAATTTAGAAGTGGTGTCCCGGGAGGATAAGGGAGTCTTTGCTGTCACTGTGTTGCTTGATGGTAACAAAGAAATGAATAAAGCAGAGAAGGGAAAGGTAACTTTTTTAATCACAGCAGATACTATGGGCCGGGGCGATGAAGAATTGGGGAAGCTTCTCATTAAGTCCTTTTTCTATGCACTGGCAGAGAGCGACAAACTCCCGGAGTCGGTCTCCCTGGTTAACAGTGCAGTGACCCTGGCTTGTGACGGCTCACCCTCTCTGGAGAGTCTGGAGAAACTGGCATCGCGCGGAGTCGCAGTATATTCCTGCGGACTTTGCCTGGATTTTTACCACCTGAAAGAAAAGCTGCGCGTTGGGGAAGTAACTAATATGTACTCAATTGTTGACCAGCTTACATCAGGACAGGCAATGATTTTATAAAAAGGAAGGATATTCCCTCTGGATATCGAATATATGTTTGTGTATAGTGAGAGGGGGGAACTGGGTGCGCATTATCGGCATTGACCCGGGACTGTCCACAACCGGCTACGGTATTGTGGACAGTGATGGTTACCGCTGCAGTTTGGTTGACTTTGGTTGTGTCCGAACCGACTCTAAATGGGAAGGCCCGGAGCGTTTAAAGATTATTTATAATGATTTGCATTCGCTTCTTACTAAATATCAACCGTCTGTTATGGCCGTTGAAAAACTCTTCTTTAGCCGGAATGTAACCAGTGCCATGCAGGTGGGGGAAGCCCGGGGAGTAGCAGTGCTCGCAGGGTGCCACACCGGACTGATCGTTTGTGAGTATACACCCCTGCAAGTCAAACAGGCAGTGGTGGGATATGGCCGCGCAGAAAAACAACAAGTTCAGCACATGGTCCGGGTGCTGTTGGCACTGAAAGTTATCCCCCGTCCTGATGATGCTGCAGACGCTCTGGCCGTGGCTATCTGCCATGCCCATAGCTGCAACGGCTATGGTCGGAGGAATAACTATGTTTAATTATATTCGCGGCAAACTGATACAGAAAACTAAAAATGCAGTGATTATTGAGAACCATGGAATCGGTTATTTCCTTACTGTGCCCGCCACTACCCTTGCCCAGTTGATTAACTTGGGAGAAGAGGTTAAACTATTTACATATCTGGCTGTTCGTGAAGATGATTTATCTCTGTATGGATTTTCTTCCGCTGAAGATTTGGCTATATTCGAGCTTTTACTTTCGGTTTCCGGAGTAGGTCCCAAAGCTGCTTTGGCTGTTCTTTCCACGCTAAGTACCGCTGACTTTTATCTGGCAGTTATGCATGAAAATGTGCGCACACTGACCAGAGTCCCCGGAGTCGGTCCCAAGTCGGCCAAACGTCTAATTATGGAACTGAAGGATAAGGTGGCCGCAATCGGCGGGGAAATACCGGTTGCCCATGTTGCTTCAGACTTGCAAAATCCCGATGCGTACAATGATGCTATGGAGGCTCTCCTGGCCCTGGGTTACAACGGAACGGAAGCACAAACTGCGTTGCAGGCGGCGCGTAAGGACGGTAATAATGATACAGGGCAGGCATTGTTACGCCGGGCTTTGGCCCAACTGGGAATGAGGTGAGAAAAACGGCATGGAAGAACGGATAATTTCTGCGCGTACACGTTCTGATGATGACTGGCAGGAAGTGTCGCTACGTCCGAGGACATTGGATGAATATATCGGTCAGGATAAACTAAAAGAGAATCTGCAGGTATTTATCTGTGCTGCCAAGGAGCGGGGCGATTCTTTGGATCATGTGCTCCTGTACGGACCTCCCGGTCTCGGCAAAACGACACTGGCTGCAATTATAGCCGCTGAACTGGGCGTAAATTTACGTGCCACATCCGGTCCGGCCATTGAGCGACCTGGCGATCTGGCAGCTATCCTGACCAATCTGGCACCCTATGACGTTCTGTTTATTGACGAAATTCACCGATTGCACAGAACGGTAGAAGAAGTATTGTACCCCGCTATGGAAGACTTTGCATTAGATATTATCATCGGCAAAGGGCCCAGTGCCCGTTCATTGCGTTTGGATCTGCCGCCCTTTACCCTGATTGGCGCAACAACCAGGGCAGGTGCGCTGTCTTCTCCGCTACGCGACCGCTTTGGCGTTGTTTCCCGGTTAGAGTTTTACCGTGAAGAAGAACTACAGGAAATTGTCCGTCGGGCGGCCCGCATTTTACAGGTACCCATCGATGAAGAGGGCTCCCGTCAGATAGCTTCTGCAGCCCGGGGCACACCTCGGGTAGCTAACCGCTTACTAAAGCGTGTACGGGATTTTGCCCAAATTAAAGCAGATAATGAGATTACCGGAGATGTCGCCCGGTTGGCGTTGCAAATGCTGGAAGTGGATTCCCTTGGCCTGGATGAGGTTGATCGATTTCTTTTGCGCACAATGGTTGAAAAGTTCAGTGGCGGCCCTGTGGGGCTGGATACTCTGGCTGCTGCCATCTCAGAAGAGCGTGAGACCATTGAAGATATTTTCGAGCCCTATTTAATGCAGATAGGCTTTTTACAGCGTACGCCGCGGGGACGAATTGTTACCCAACTGGCCTGCCGACATCTGGGTGTAACCTTCCCGGAATCTGCACAGCAAAACTCTCTTTGGTAGGTGACACAGTGAAACTTTTATTGCACATGTGCTGCGCACCGTGCAGTACTTATAGTACAGGGCATTTTCGCCGTCTGGGATATGATATCCACGGTTACTTTTATAACCCAAACATCCATCCGTACAAAGAATTTCTGCGGCGCCGGGATGCTTTGAAAGAGTTTTGCCAAAATGAAGATATACCGCTTGACGTATCAGACTCATATGATCTGGAAGATTACCTGCACATGGTGATGGAAGACATGTCAAGCCGCTGTCGGTATTGTTATCGTATCCGTCTTGAGGAGGCTGCACAGCAGGCAGCCAAAATGAATATACCCTGGTTCTCAACGACTCTGGCTATTAGCCCCTATCAGGATCATGAGCTTTTGCGCCTTGAGGGTGAAGAAGCGGGACGCAAGCACGGTGTATCATTTATATATGAAGATTTGCGCCCCGGTTACAGGGAAAGCGTAGAAATTTCCCGCAAGCTGGGAATTTACCGTCAGCCTTACTGCGGTTGCATTTTTAGCGAAAAGGAACGTTATTTAAAATAGGAGGCAGTTGGGATGGATCAATTCGGCCGGCTATTTCTCTATATCGGCGGCTTTTTTCTTCTTTTCGGACTGGCCCTTACTTTGGGCGGTCGGTTGCACCTTGGCAGGCTGCCGGGTGATATAATCGTGCGACGGGAAAATTTTGTATTTTATTTTCCCATAATGACGGGGATTGTGATTAGTCTTGTTTTATCGTTTTTATTTTATATATTGCGCCGTTTGTAAAACAATGGGGATTGTTGTGTAATTTCATTTATTTCAACCATACCCCCAAAAAGAGAGATACATTTACGAATGAATAAGTAAGGAGGGCGAACCGGTGGTCATACATATTGAGACCCGGGGAAATCCCGTGCCGGATGATGTCGTCCTCAAAGCACAGTGTGGGGACAATGATTGCCGGGAATTCTTATTAAAGACGTATCAACCGTTTATTATCAAAGTTACATCCCGCACCTGTCACAGATTTGTCTCGGAAGGTGCGGATGAGGAAATATCAGTAGCGCTGATGGCGTTTAACGAAGCGATAGACAGTTTTCGGCCGGGGCAAGGATCCCGTTTCCTCAGCTTTGCCAGACTGGTCGTAGAAAGACGGCTGACTGATTATTTTCGACGCACAAAGCCCAGATTGCAGGAAATCCCTTTTTCGGGATTTGGAGATGGCGATGATGAATTGTATCTGTTGGAAAGAAACGCGGCAGTGCAGGTCTACGCAGATTCTGAGATTAAACGGGACAGACGGGAAGAAATTGTTTACTTTGCCGAACGACTGCAGGAGTTTAAAATCTCGCTGGATGAACTGGTGAAGATTTCACCGAAACATGCCAAGGCGCGTAAGAGAGCAATGCAGGCGGCTCTCGCTATTTTCAAAAACGAACGCTGGCTACAGTTTTTTATGAAATACAAAGAATTGCCGTTAAAAGAACTGGACGGACATCTGTCTGTAAGCCGTAAAACACTGGAGAGGCAGCGTAAGTATATTATTGCGTTACTTCTTGTCTGTATAGAAGATTTGCCAAATATTCGTGAGTACCTTAAAGGAGAAGACGGATTGTGAAAACAAAAGGACTGGTCATGGAAGTCCAAAAAAATACAGTAGTCGTACTCACCAAGGACGGCCGTTTTTGCCGTTTGCCCCGCTCCGGATCTGTACAGGTCGGTGAAGAATATGCCTATGGTTCGTCTTCTTCATTCCGTCCATGGTTTGCTGTTGCAGCGGTACTTATGCTCGCTCTGGCATCAATACTTCTTCCATTGACAAACCCTGCAGTACCTGCGGCTTACGTTACCATTGATATCAACCCCAGCCTGGAACTAACTGTATCCACCACCGGAAAAGTAATTGCTGTAGATGCACTAAATAATGACGGTCAGCTGTTTTTGCAAGGGCTGAAGATCAAAAAACTACCGCTGGATGTTGCGTTACGAAAAATATTCCAGGCTGCAGAAGAACAACAGTATTTTGACAGCGATTCTCTGATTGTGATTACCAGTACACCGGTAAACGAAGAAGCGCCTGATGTCAGCGAAGTTATCGTTTTAGCTTCTGCCAGTTATCTTCCGCCAACAGCTTCCCCGGTTGCCGTAACTGTTGTTGCGGGCACGAAAGAGATGAGAGAGGAAGCTCAGGAATTGGGGCTTTCCACCGGTAAGTACGCCATTTATCTGGCAGCTGAACACGAGGGATTATCTCTGATTATGAGTGAACTTCAGGAAAAAGGTATTGGTAGAGCACTGCTTGACATGGATGTTCATCCCGGTGAATTTTTGCGGCGTGTTGATAAAGAACAGATACTGATATTTGCACAGAACGCTCAGAACCGCATGGCCGCCGCTAATAAACAAGATATGCTCAGTGAAGAAGACGACGGTGAAGAAGACGAGCCGGGTACAGTTGAAGAGAATACATCCAGGAAGCCCGGGCGTGGCAATCAGCCGGACAAAAAAACAGGCAAGCCGGAAACGCCAGCGGTGGAACAGCCGAATTTAGCACAAGCGAACAATAACAGTGATGACGAAGTTTCTGATGTTGTATACGGGGAAACAAACGTATCAAATGAAACTGTTCCTTTCCAGTTAAATCATGATCAGGTATCTGAAGAATTCAGGCAAAATAAGCGCTGGAATTGGGGTCGGATAAAAGGCGTTTTCTTTCCCGGGGCCAACGAATAAAAAGGCGCTTCAAAGAAGCGTCTTTTTCATATCCTTTTTTGGCAGGAAAAGCTGGGTAAATGTCGAAATTATGGGAGACTAAAATTCTGGGGGTGAATCATGAAAAAAATCATCTTTATCATGGCAATTGTTTTTTTCTCCCGGTTGTTTCCCGGTAGCGTCTTAGCCCAGGAGACGATTCGGGTAGGTTTATATTATGACGCAGGTTTGAGAACCAATGCTGTGCTTTTATCCGCCGAATTTATAAATCAACAGGGATTGGATGTCTCTTTACGGTTGGCAGACCCGGTTGTCCTTCCAGTTACCTACACTCACGCCAGTTTAATGCCTGTAAATCAATCTGCCCCCTTAGTACAAGTCGGTGCCGGCTCTACAGCGACAGATACGCTGCAGTTAGCCAGAGAAACAAAGAGTTTAGGATATAAAACATATTTGGTATACCGAAGCGATGGAACTGCTTTCCCTTATAAAGTTTGGGTTGAAGGGATTGAAGTCGCAGTTAAGTCCGCCCATTACCCTTCTGCCGTTGCAGTTTATCCTCAAGGTGATCTGCTGCTTCTGAACGATAATACCCAGGCAGAAGTTGGCTTGATTATCGACGGTAGAGTCGCTCTGCTACTGGCGCCCCGGGGAGGGGTAACAAGGGTGGGAGCATCCGGACAGTTTACGCGAAACTATGAGGGAGCCTTTGAATTTACTGTAAGCGGCGGCAGAATAGCCGTAGTAAATACTCCCGGTATGGAGCAGTATATTTTCGGAGTGGTGCCATACGAAATGTACGAGTCCTGGCCCGTGGAAGCTTTGAAAGCTCAGGCTGTTGCTGCACGCTCCTACGCTTACGTGAATCAAAATAAACATAGAGCGTTGGGGTTTGGCGTGTGCGACTCCCCGGCCTGCTGTCAGAAGTATGCTGGTTTTAATGGCGACTACGTAAATACAAGGCGTGCCGTGGAAGAAACGGCAGGCAAGTTAGCACGGTATAACGGGAAAGTAGCCCAGCTCTACTATCATTCTAACAGCGGCGGCCATACAGAAAATTCGGAAGACGTGTGGTCCAATCCTGTACCTTATGTACGGGCTACTCCGGATCCCTACTCTGTCAACGATTCACTTCTTATTCACCTTGCATCCAGGACGGGTAGCAGTTCCCAGTTTCCCGCTAAGTGGCTGTATACCCACTCCCGGCAAGAAGTGGAAGATATGCTCCGTAATAATATTGGCGTAAATATAGGTACGCTGCTGGAAATACGTTCATTGAATCAATCCGAGGGCGGCCGGCATTTGGAAATTTTAGTACGGGGAACCGCCGGCGAATATACACTTACACGTAGTCAAACACGCAGTGCTTTTAACCTTCCCAGCAGTTTGTACAATATAATTCAGGCGCAACAGCGGGTTCACGTTGTCGGAGCCAAAGGCATTACTAAAGAAGTATTTGTCGGAGAGGTGTTTGCTACCACCTCAAACGGAGCTGCCAGAGCAGCCCATTCGTCAGACAGTATCGTGTTAAGCAACGGCAGCAGAACCAGAACGGTTTCAAAAGTTGCCAGCGGTTTTGCTTTTGACGGACGTGGTTGGGGGCATGGAGTAGGTATGTCTCAGTGGGGCGCTTATGAGATGGCAAAACAAGGGCATACTTACCAAGAGATATTAACATATTATTTTCGCGGAATTTCAATTGATTAATTACGACAAGGTGGTTATATGCGGCTTGATGATTTCGACTACCGGCTACCCGGGGAACTGATTGCCCAGGAGCCTTTGACAGAAAGAGAAGCTTCCCGACTTCTGGTGCTTAATCGGGAAACCGGTGAAGTGACTCACTGTAACTTCCCGGATATCCTTTCATATCTGCGTGCCGGAGACACCCTTGTGTTAAATGACACAAGGGTTATTCCTGCCCGGCTGCTTGGAGAGAAGAAAGGAAGCGGCGGTTTGGTGGAAGTTCTGTTGCTCCATCGACGCAGTGCTACCTTGTGGGAAACGCTAGTCCGGCCTGGACGAAGGTTGCGCGTTGGCGCCGAGATGTCTTTCGGCAACGGAGAACTCCAAGCCGTTGTGACGGAAGAATTGGCGGAAGGATGCCGTCTCGTTCAGTTTAGCTTTAATGGTATTTTTGAAGAAATTTTAGATCGGTTGGGGGAGATGCCTTTACCACCGTATATAAAAAAGAAATTAACTGACAGGGAACGTTATCAAACGGTATATGCCCGGGAAGAGGGCTCAGCCGCTGCTCCCACTGCCGGATTGCACTTTACAACGCAATTGTTGCGGGACGCAGAAAAAAAAGGGGTTCGTATTGTAACCCTCACTCTTCATGTAGGTCTTGGTACATTCCGGCCGGTTCAGGTCGATGATATCCGTGAACACCGTATGCACAGTGAGTATTATCGTGTAAGCGAAGAAGCGGCAGATACGCTTAATCATTGCCGCCGTAGCGGCGGACGTATTTTTGCCGTTGGCACCACATCAAGCCGTGTCCTGGAAACAGTAACGGATGAATCTGGTATAGTCCACGCCGGCTCAGGCTGGACAGACATTTTTATATACCCTGGATACCGGTTTAAAGCGGTCGATATGCTCTTAACAAATTTTCACCTGCCAAAATCCACACTGCTTATGCTTATCTCGGCGTTTGCCGGCCGGGAATACGCTTTGAATGCCTATGAACAGGCTGTTGGCGAAAGGTATCGTTTTTTCAGTTTTGGAGATGCTATGCTGATTATATAGGTTTGACAAAAGTTGCGCACACAGGTAAACTAAGCCATGGAGAGATGCCGATGGCCATTCAATATACGTTACTAAAAGAATGCTCGCGAACCGGTGCCAGAGCCGGGATTTTGCATACCCCTCACGGGGACGTGCCCACGCCTGTATTTATGCCTGTGGGTACTCAGGCTACAGTCAAGACAATGAGTCCGGAAGAGCTAAAAGATATCGGTGCAAATATTATCCTCAGTAATACATATCACCTTTATCTGAGACCGGGTCATGAGTTAGTCCGTGCTGCAGGTGGACTTCATAAGTTCATGAACTGGGATCGGGCAATCCTTACAGATAGTGGCGGTTTTCAAGTATTTAGCCTGGGTCCGTTGCGTAAGATTAAAGAAGAAGGGGTTACCTTCCGATCTCACCTGGATGGTTCAGAACACTTTCTCAGTCCGGAGAAGGTCATGGAAATACAGGAAGCCCTGGGGGCCGATGTAATCATGGCCTTTGATGAATGTGCTCCTTACCCGGCCGAGCGCGATTATATCAAAGATTCTCTGGAAAGAACATCCCGGTGGGCGGAGCGATGCCTAAAGGCACAAACACGTAAAGACCAGACGCTCTTTGCTATTGTCCAGGGAGGAATGTACCCGGATTTGCGTCGGGAGAGTGCTAAACAACTGGTAACGATGGGTTTTCCCGGCTATGCTGTAGGCGGTCTCAGCGTGGGGGAACCTGCGGATTTTATGTATGAAATGCTGGATGCAACAATACCTTTGCTTCCCCAAAATAAGCCGCGTTATCTGATGGGAGTAGGAACCACAGACTACCTGATTGAAGGGGTGGCCCGGGGAGTCGATATGTTTGATTGTGTTTTGCCTACCCGCATCGCCCGTAACGGTACAGTTCTGACCCGTGACGGATATCTGACAGTTCGGAACAGACCGTTTGCCGATGATTTCCGCCCCCTTGAAGAAGGGTGCCAATGCTATACCTGCAGGAACTACACCCGAGCCTATATCAGACATTTAATCAAAGCCAACGAAATTTTCGGCTTTCGCTTAACAACTTATCATAATCTTTATGTGCTTGTTCATTTCATGGAGCGGATACGGGAAAGCATATTAAATAACTCATTTCCCGAACTATATCAAGAATTTAACGCCCGAATCGGGCGGAAAAAGGAGGCGTTATAATGAATACTGCTGTACTTCAGAGCCTGCTACCGTTTGTATTATTATTTGTTGTCTTCTACTTTTTGCTAATCAGGCCGCAAGTGACACAGCAAAAACAGCGCAAAGAACTGTTAAGTTCTTTGAAAGAGGGAGATAAAATCAGGACAATTGGCGGTGTCTATGGCACCATTGAAAAAATTAAAGACGAAGACCTGATCATTAAAATCGCTGAAAACACAAAGATTCGCATAGCACGTTTTGGTATAGAACGTGTTATGACAGAGAAAGAATAACTCACTTAGAAATCTTTGGCATATTCAAAGGCTTGGGCACATACATTGCAAGTAAGAACTTGTGGAGGTGACGCCCATGCCGAGAAGAAGCGGTGCTGCCACTGTGATAAAAACACAGGCACCTGCCCTGGTTATTGCCAAAGGAGTACTTTTTGCTTACTTTTTTTCTCTTTGTATTTTCCTTGTATTCAGCACACTTATTCAATTCACTGGCCTGACGGAAGCTGTACTTCCCTATGTTGCATACGGCACATCACTGATTACAATCTTTGCCGGTGCCGCGTATGTATCAAGCAGACTGGACACCAAAGGGTGGCTAAACGGTGGCATCACGGGTTTGGTTTACCTGGCCGGCCTCTTGATATTCGCGTTAATATTGCTTCCTGACTTCAGCATTCACCTGGGCTATGTTTCAAAAGCATTTTTGGCTTTTGTAGCCGGAGCAGCCGGCGGAATCTTCGGAATTAACTCCTGACTTAATTCACTGATTCAGTACCTGTTTTCCTAAGTCATATTTAGCAGAAAAAAAATAACCGTGAATAACGGTTATTTTTTTCTCTAAAACCTTCCTAGCAAAAGCAGAACCCCTATACCGATAAAAGCTACTCCTGCACCGGTCTGCAGAATATTGGGCGGAAATATTTTTATCAGCCAACTTCCGGCCATTACCCCAATAAGAGAAGAAAGAACAAGCGCAGCAGCTGCTCCGAAGAAAACCGCCTTCGCCGATTGCCCCTGGGAAACCAACAGCATGGTGGCAAGCTGCGTTTTGTCACCAAGCTCTGCCAGAAAAATAAGTGCAAAAGAAGTCAAGAAGGCCTTCATCATCATCTGATCATCTCCTTTATGTATGTGTATTCGCAGGATGTACCCACTATGATGGTACCTGGACAGTTACCCTCAAAGTGTCATTACAATTGATTTGTTGGCATAAACTAAAAATGTAGGTTACGCCAAAAGGCCCGGAGGAGGATTGTCTTGCTTACAGAAAGCATGGAAGACTACCTGGAAATGATATATCGTATCGTTGAAGAGAAGGGGTACGTCCGTGCCGTTGACTTGGCAGAAGCATTACATTTTCAGGCCTCGAGTATTACAAAAATGATTCAGAAGCTGGATGAGGCAGAATTTATAAAATATGAAAAATACCGTAATATTGCGCTGACTTCCAAGGGTGAGCGGTACGGTAAATTTTTAGTTTGGCGCGATTCTACATTGAAAAAGTTTCTTCGCTTACTAAATTCACAGACCGGGGTTGAGGAGCAGGTTGAAGGGATGGAGCACTATATTACTCCAAAGACTATGCAACTCATTAATAACCTGATTACCTATTTTGAATCCAATCCGGGTGCACTACGATCTTTCCACGCTCTGCAGCACGGTCAGGCTAACGGGAATGAAGACGGTCTGGATCAACTCCGTGCGTGGGAGTTTCGTCATAATATGGAGGAGATATAATTATTTCTGGCGGTAAAATGGCTTCTGTATTCTACAGAGCCATCTTTTTATTTACTCCTGAAAATTAAAAGAGCACCTTTCTCTCATGATTTCTTACCGTTCACCTATTTCACCCGTTACGCATAGTCTGGTATCACAAGATTTCCGAAGGGAAAAGTTTTTGGCGTACTCATTCAATAATTATAACTATAAAAACTGGGAGGCAAAGAATTGGAAGCAAAAGATAGTGAGTTCACGCTCAGCAGACTGCGCGTGGGTGAACGTGGAGTGGTTACTTCTCTGCATGCCCAAGGAATCATACGGAGGCGAATGCTGGACCTTGGTTTGGTGCCAGGAACTGTTGTGGAATCCGTCCGGCGCAGTCCTGCAGGAGATCCAACAGCGTATAACATCAGAGGGGCGATTATCGCTTTGCGTGCGGAGGAAGGTTGCAAAGTCTATGTGGAACTACTTTAAGAGTTAAGAAGGGAGTTAACTATGGGTTTAACGTGTCAATCATCAGGAAAAGGTGTTCTGCGGGAAGACTTTCTTAGTTATGAAACGAAAAGTGATTATATTGTTGCTTTAGCCGGCAATCCAAACACCGGTAAAAGCACTGTTTTTAATGCCTTAACAGGGCTGAAGCAACATACAGGAAATTGGCCGGGTAAGACGGTCACTCAGGCCCTCGGAAACTACAGACATGGCCAGAAACTTATTACTCTGGTTGATTTGCCGGGAACCTATTCACTGCTTGCTAATTCCCCTGAGGAGCAAGTCGCCAGGGATTTCATATGTTTTGCAGAACCGGATGCAACTGTGGTAGTGGTAGATTCTACTTGCTTGGAACGCAACCTTAACCTGGTTCTGCAGGTATTGGAAATTACCCCAAAAACAATCGTCTGTCTTAATCTTATTGACGAGGCAAGACGTAAGAAGTTGCGCATAGATGTTGAGATGCTTGCTATCAAGCTGGGAGTACCCGTTATCCCTACTGCCGCACGGAGTAAAGAGGGTTTGGGTTTTCTGAAAGACACCATTAACCGGGTTGCTTCAGATGCTATACAGTTGAATCCATTACGCCTGAAATATGAAGACCGGCTGGAAGTTGCAATATCAAAACTGGCCGGTGAGCTGGAACCCCTTCTGCCTGAGAGAATCAACAAGCGCTGGATTGCGCTCCGGTTGCTAGACGGTGATTATACAGTCATAGACGGAATTCAAAAATTTCTCGAGAAGAAGATAGTGGTGGAGGGATTTGCATCTTGACCCAGGTAACGCAGATTACAGACCTTAACGAAGTTGTCAGAAAGGCAGCGGAATATCGGGAAACGCAGGATGAAAGCGTCAGGGACCGGATTGTCAGCAATATTTACAATGAGGCCGAAACACTGGCATCCTCTGTAGTGTCTCACCTGGAAAGAAGAGTAGACTGGGATCGTAAAATTGACAATATTGTTACTTCCCGGATTCTAGGCTACCCACTGATGTTAGCGCTCCTTGGTGCCGTTTTCTGGGTAACGCTAAGCGGCGCAAACGTCCCGACCGACATGCTGGCCAACTTTTTTTTCGGTCTTGAGGAACATCTAAGCGCACTGTTTTTCCAATTTGGTGCCCCGGATTGGCTCCATGGATTGGTCGTATTGGGTACCTACCGGGCATTGGCCTGGGTTGTGTCGGTTATGTTGCCACCGATGGCAATTTTTTTTCCGATATTCACCCTACTGGAAGACTTGGGGTATCTGCCCCGGGTAGCATTTAATCTTGACCGCGCATTCAAACGGGTTGGTGCCCACGGTAAGCAAGCACTGACTATGTCTATGGGCTTCGGCTGCAATGCCGCAGGCGTTATTGCGGCCCGTATCATCGATTCACCCAGAGAGCGGATGATTGCCATACTCACCAATAATTTTGTACCGTGTAACGGCCGCTTTCCGGCAATTATTGCTATCTCCATGATCTTTCTTGCCGGCGGAGTCATCTCGGTATACGGCACTATCCTGGCCGCCGCCATGGTTGTCGCTCTCATTTTGATCGGCATTAGTGTAACACTGCTGGTTTCATGGCTGCTTTCTAAAACATTGCTAAGAGGGGAACCGTCCACATTTACCCTGGAATTGCCACCATACCGGAAACCTCAGATTATCCCGGTTATCGTGCGTTCCCTCTTTGATCGGACCTTATTTGTTTTGACCAGGGCCGTTATTGTGGCGGCTCCGGCCGGAGCTCTTACGTGGATATTCGCCAATATATACATTGGAGACCTTTCTGTAATCGGATATGTGGCGGGATGGCTCGACCCCTTCGCCAGGGCTATTGGTCTGGACGGAATCATTGTCCTGGCGTTCATCCTGGGTCTGCCGGCAAACGAAATTGTCGTACCCATCATGGTAATGAGCTATCTTGCTGCCGGCTCCATGCTGGAGTTTGACAGCCTGCTAGCTTTTCGTCAGCTGTTGCTTTCACAAAACTGGACGATGCTGACCGCCTTAAATTTCATGATCTTTTCCTTGCTGCACTTCCCCTGCGGTACCACACTACTGACCATCCGCAAAGAAACAGGCAGCCTGAAATGGACTGTGCTGGCTGCCACTATACCCACCATCGTTGCAGTTCTGGTATGTTTTATCATTGCACAGGGAGCACGTCTGACAGGATTGGTGTAGTTTTAGGGGGAGTAATATATGACAAGGCCTGTAACACAAATAATTTTAGCTATATCTTTACTGGGCGATATATTTATTACCACCATTCTATTGTTTGTCGGCTTGGTGGCAGAAAACCCGGCGTTTATGGCTGCAGCCCTTTTTACGATTGGTGGAATTCTGGAAAAACCCGATCTTTTACACGGTTATCGAATCAAAAATTATCCTGCCGTCCATGGCCTTGGACGTAAATATGCTGTAATTCTCCTGTTTCTCTCCCGATTTTTCCTGATAGTTACCGGCTTCCTGCTGACAACTACAATTCTGCGGCTACTTGCGGATGGGTATACGTTAACAGTTACATTGTCAACACTGATTGCAGCTTATTCAGTTTTCTTTCTGAAGAGTATACTCCTTAGAAAGACAGTGTTGGCAGCGCAAAAAATCAAAATCAGATTCCTTTACACCGAAGTGTGGTCGCAGCGTAACGGATTGTTGATACTTGCTGCCACCTGCGTGGCCGTCACAGCAGGGCGAATCGGATATCCCATAGCCCACGGCCTGGCCAGCCTGTTAATCAGCGTCCTGGTTATCCGTTTAGGCATCGGATTGCGTCAGGGGAACCCTTAGCAGAGGGCAGGACGTTCCTCTGACACATTTTTTGTGGCGGATAAAGGTAATGCTGGTTCGAGTTGAGAATTATTACATAGAATAACTTTCCTATGAATTGAGGTATGGGAATGATTAAACTATGTGATTATATCTCCCGGGAATTCAGCTTTCTGTATTGTGACACCACCCTGGAAGATGCGGTAACTTCTGCAATAGACTGTGACATACTGCCTGTGATAAGCCATGCGGGAGATTTTGTGGCTATGGTGAAGGCAAAGAGAATAAACGATGCCTATAAAAAAGACTCTGGAACCGGGTTATCAGCGCTCTATGAGCAAGAAATCATGACCATACCTGAAACTGAATACAGCCAACAACAGCTTGAAAAACTGCTGGTACACGCACAGGAAGTCTTCCCTGTTACAGACGGTCATGGCAGAATAACCGGAATTATTGAGAAAGTTAATGTTCTCAAATTTCTCTTTGAAACCTACAAGTCTAACGGAGAAAAACTGGCAGCCGTTCTCAATTCAACCCATGACGGAATAGTAGCGATAGATATTCACGGGAAAATTACTACGTTTAACACCGCGGCGGAAAAGCTCTTAGACGTTTCTGCAGATAAAGCCCTGGGGATTCATCTGCACGAGGTGCTTCCCGGTAGTGGGCTGCTTAATTTGATTGAAGACGATGAACCGCAATTAAGAGTGCGGATTGAATTTAACGGTAAAACTCTGATGAGTAACCGGACCACAGTAAAAAGCGACGGAAGGGTCGTTGGCGCTGTTGCTGTTTTTGAAGATATTACCGGCATTAATGTCCTGAAACAAACTCTGGAGGAAACACGGACGGCTGTTGACGTCCTGGAGACAATTCTTGACAATACATATGACGGTATTATTCTTGTTGACAGGAATGGTGTGATTACCAAAATTAACCGTGCTTATCAGGAGTTCCTGGGCATCAACGAAGCAGATGCGGTCGGCAGGCATGTGACAGATGTGATTGAAAATACCCGCATGCATATTGTGGTAGAGACTGGTAACCCGGAAATAGGCCATACGCAAAAGATACAAGGTAAGGAAATGGTCGTTATGAGGCTTCCCATCTTTAAAGAAGGGGAGGTGGTCGCTGCTGTGGGTAAGGTGATGTTTCGCGATGTCCGTGAGCTTAAATCGCTGGCGGAAAACCTTAATCTCATTGAAAGTGAGCTTAAATATTACAAAACCGAACTACAGCGAATCAAAGGAGCAAAGTACTCATTCCAGAATATCATCGGCAACAGCCCCAAAATCCTTAAAGCAAAGCAACTGGCGAAACAGGCTGCCGCATCCAATTCCACCGTATTAATTTATGGAGAGAGCGGCACTGGAAAAGAAATTTTTGCCCACGCGATCCATAATTACAGTTACCGTCATTTTGGCCCGTTTGTCAGGGTAAACTGTGGCGCAATCCCTGCGACTCTCTTTGAATCTGAACTTTTTGGCTATGAAAAGGGCGCGTTTACTGGCGCAGATAAAAATAAACCGGGAAAATTTGAATTGGCGAACAAAGGAACTATCTTTCTAGATGAAGTCAGTGAAATTCCCCTGGAAATGCAGGTTAAATTGCTTCGTGTCCTTCAGGAAAGGGAGATGGAAAGAGTAGGGGGGACACAGTTAATACCTCTGGATGTCAGGGTTACTGCTGCTTCCAACAGACCGTTGGAAGAGCTTGTGAAAGAAAAGAAGTTTCGCGAAGATCTTTTTTACAGGCTAAATATCTTTCGGGTAGAAATTCCCGCTCTTCGTGAAATTCCAGATGATATTCCCGTTATAGTAAGGCACTTAATTTCTGAGCTAAATGAGTCGTTGGGCACATCGGTTACCGGAATACATGATGAGTTGACAGATATTTTTCTTAGACATTCCTGGCCGGGAAATATCCGTGAGCTTCGTAACGTTTTAGAGCGTGCCATTAACGTAAACCGGCAGGGATTAATCATGAAAACACATTTACCACTATATCTGACGCAAAAAAAGTTTAATCTTTTTGAAGAGATATTTTCACTGGAAGAAGAGGTGCCGCTGAACCTTGAAGCATTAATAAACGAGGCAGAAAAAGCGGCGATATTGCGAGTGTTAAGATTTACAGATAACAATAAACGACAAGCGGCTATTGTGCTGGGCATACACCGCTCAGCATTGTACCAGAAAATAAAAAAACACGGATTAACCGTATAGGTTGTCAAATATAGACATGTCTACATATATAGACACTTGCTTTTAATGTCTGAAAATTGGCACTTTTATCTTATATTTCTCAGAGGTGTCTATAATTATAGACACCTTGCTTTATGCCTTTTTATTTTTATCTTTAAAAACCCCCGCCGTTAATAGCTTTACACGACCTGATAAATTGGCTACGTTATTGCAATAGTCATCAGGTAGATGCCATTAATGTTTAGGGGGTAATGCCCGTGCAAATCTTAACACCGAAAGAAGCTGTTCATTTAATACAAGACGGAGATACTGTAGCAATTGATGGCTTTGTGGGGTTTGGTCATCCCGAGGAACTTACCATTGCCCTGGGTGAACGATTTATGGAAGAGGGAAAACCAACAAACCTGACTATTGTATATGCTGCGGGTCAGGGTGATGGTAAAGAAAAAGGCATGAATCATCTCGCTTTCGCTGGGATGTTAAAAAGGGTAATTGGCGGTCACTGGAATCTCGCGCCAAAGTTAGGCCGTTTGGCAATTGAGAACGAAATAGAAGCCTACAACTTTCCCCAGGGTGTCATCACTCATATGTTCCGGGATACGGCAGCAGGTAAACCTGGTACAATCACTCACGTCGGCTTAAAGACATTTGTAGATCCACGACTGCAGGGTGGCAAGTTAAATACGGTTACTACAGAAGATTTAGTTGAGATCATAGAAATCAAAGGACGCGAATACCTCTTATATCACAGGTTGCCTGTTGATGTGGCGTTTCTCAGAGGGACAACCTCAGATTTAAATGGCAATATCTCCATGGAGAAAGAAGCACTCTCCCTGGAAGTTCTATCTATTGCCCAGGCAACTAAAAACTCCGGTGGAAAAGTAATTGTCCAAGTTGAGAGAATCGTGGAACCAAACACGCTTAATCCTAAGCAAGTCAAAATTCCTGGCATTCTGGTTGACGCCGTTGTTGTATCCCGGCAAGAAAATCATATGCAATCATTCGGCTGCCAGTATGAGCCATCATTCAGCGGAGAAATCCGTGTGCCGCTGACCAGCATTTCTCCTTTATCTTTTGATATACGAAAAATAATTTCCAGAAGAGCTGTGATGGAGTTAAAGCCCGGTGTTGTTGTTAACTTGGGGATTGGTATGCCGGAGGGAGTTTCATCAGTGGCGGCGGAGGAGGGACTTAGCTCTTTTATGAAGCTGACACTGGAGTCAGGGCCTATTGGCGGGATCCCTGCCGGGGGACTGTGCTTCGGCGCCGCATATAATCCGGAGTGCATCATTGACCAGCCAAATCAGTTTGACTTTTACGATGGAGGCGGCATAGATATTGCGTTTTTAGGGTGCGCGCAAGTTGATGCCCGTGGCAATGTGAATGTCAGCAAATTCGGCACCCGTATTGCCGGTGCCGGAGGCTTTATAAATATCAGCCAGAACGCAAAAAAGGTGGTCTATTGCGGTACATTTACCACGTGCGGCTTGGAAATTGAGATGATTAACGAAGAAATATACTTGAAAAAAGAAGGAGCACAAAAGAAATTTGTCCGGGAAGTCGAGCAAGTTACCTTCAGCGGTGATTACGCCCGGGAAAACAGACAGGTAGTATTCTATATAACCGAACGGGCTGTATTTGAATTGCGTCCGGATGGATTGACACTGACAGAAATCGCTCCCGGAATAAATCTGGAGCGGGATATTCTGCAACAGATGGAGTTTCGCCCGTTAATTTCCGGGAATTTGCGTATTATGGATTACAGAATCTTCAGGCACCAACCCATGTCACTCGACGAAATTCAAAAAAGCTCCGAAGTTTCGGAGTTGGGGGGTGAGCATGAAGAAGTTGTGTAGTAACAAATCCAATAAAATCAGGAGGGGAAATTATGAAGAATAAGAAACGGATTGCTTTTGTGTTGATGATTGCATTACTGGCAGTCATGGCGGCAGGCTGCGGCGGCCAGCAAGCAGCTCCGGTTACCGGGGATGGCGCAAATGAACTTCCTCAAGTGCGGTGGACAATGCAGACTACATGGTCACAAGGTTGGCTGCTTCATGAAATGGCCGAAGACTTTGCCAAACGTGTTTATGATTTAAGTGATGGCAACTTCATTATTGATGTTCAACCTGCAGGAGCAGTCGTAGGCGGGTTGGAAGTTCTTGATGCCACACACGCCGGTACAATAGACGCGTATCATAGCTGGCCTGGATACTGGATGGGGAAACATCCTTCAGCTCCATTTTTTGCATCCATTCCTTTACATTTAGAACCGTTAATGCATACTACCTGGCTTTACAATTACGGCGGGAAAGAGCTTTATCAGGAAATGATGGATGAGGCTAAGCAAAATGTTATTGTTCTTCCCGGTGGTTTAACTGGCCCGGAGTTGCTGGCCCACTCAAACGTGCCTCTTGAAACAATCGATGCATGGAAAGGTTTAAAATACAGAGCTCCCGGCTGGTGGGGTGAAGTCCTCAAAGACGTTGGTGTTTCAGTAATGATGCTTCCAGGAACAGAGCTATATCCTTCTCTGGAAAGAGGGATCCTTGATGCAACTGAGTTCAGCATACCGGCTGTAAACAGACAACAAGGTTTTCATGAAGTGGCAGATTATATCGCTGGCCCAGGACTACACCAGCCAACCTGTTTCTTTGAAGTTGGATTTAATAAAGACGAGTACAATAAATTACCCAGTATATACAAAGCAATTCTAGAAAATGCATCGTACGCTATGACTCTGAACATGTGGACAAAGAGTATCGTAGCAGATATGGAAGCCTTAGATTATTTCGATGAAATCGGCATTAAAAGAACGTATGTTTCTGCCGAAGTACAGCGCGAATTGCGTGAACAGGCATGGGAATGGATCGATGCAGACGTTAAGAAAAATGGGAATGCCCACTATCAAAAAACATGGGACTCTGTTAATGAATTCTGGGTAAGGTTTGGTGAGTATGAGGAATTTATGATGCCTATCAGAGAATAGCACGAAAACTTTAGTACTGGGGCCTGGCATACCGGGCCCCAGTCAATAACTATGTAAAAAGTGGGGAGTGCAAATGATTATTATCGATAAGATTATTTATATAATCGACATCATCAATGAAAAGATTTCCAGATGGGTTTCTTTTCTTGTGTTTGCTTTAATATTAACACTTTCCTACGAAGTTTTTTCCAGATATGTGCTTGGCAAACCCACACAGTGGAGTTTCGATCTTACATATTTTTTATCAAGCCTGTTTCTGATGCTGAGTATGGCTTATACATGGAAATGTTGCGAACATGTTGGGGTAGATTTAATTTCAAGCAGATTACCCAAAAGAGTAACCGCTTTTTTAAATATAGTCTTTATCATTTTTTTGTTTTTCCTGGCCTGGGGTAATATTTCAAGAGTGATGTACACCGATGTTTTACGGTCATGGGCATTGAAAGAAAAGGCAACGATTGGTTTTATGCCTCGAATATATCCATATAAAACGTGGATTTTTACAGGAGTTATCATGATGGTTTTACAGGGCGTTTCACAAATTATCAAAGAGTTTATTATACTTTTTAGGGGGGGAGAACAATTATGAGTGTTGAAATGATTACAGCATTAATGCTCATCAGCCTTATAGCAACAGTCATGCTAGGCTTTCCCATTGGCTTCTCCCTGGCAGGTATAGCCACAATATTTGGAATGATATTTGTGGGACCGCAAATAGCAAATGCTTTTATGCTGAGGCTATATGTGAGCATGTCTGATTATACGTTGATTGCCATTCCCCTGTTCGTATTTATGGGGATTATTATTGAAAAGTCCGGCCTTGCCGGTAAGCTTTATGATGCCATATATGTTTTGACAGGACGGTTAAAAGGCGGGTTAGCCATTGCCACAGTATTAACATGCACAATTTTTGCAGCGGCAACAGGAGTTGTTGGGGCGACTGTCGTTACCATGGGAATCATGTCTCTGCCTGCGATGATGAAATATGAATATGATAAACCTCTGGCGTGCGGTTCAGTCTGCGCCGGTGGTGCGCTGGGAATCCTTATCCCTCCCAGTATCTTAATTTTGGTATATGCTCCCGTGGCAAATATTTCAGTGGGAGCATTGCTGATTGGAGCATTTGTTCCTGGATTAGTACTGGCTATGTTATATGTTTTATACATTGGTATAAGATGTTACTTAAAACCATCCATGGGTCCGTCAGCTTCTGCATCTGATATCAATGTTCCAACTGCTGAAAAGGTTAAAATGTTTGCCACATCAGTATTGCCAGTTTTAGCACTGATATTTGCAGTTTTAGGTACAATCTTTTTTGGATTAGCCGCGCCTACGGAAGCTGCAGCAATCGGCGCATTAGCATCCGTGCTGTTGGCAGCTGCATACAGAAAACTTACCTGGGAAAACCTTAAGGAAGCCGCTGTCAGAACGGCGAGAACATCGGCCATGGTATATTTAGTTGTGATTGGAGCATCATTTTTCACCAGTGTATTCATGAGACTGGGTAGCGGTAAAGTTATTGAGAATTTAATTTTGGGGTTACCATTTGGGCCATGGGGAATTTTGATAACTATGTGGCTGGTTATTATCGTAATGGGTTGCTTTTTGGATTGGATAGGAATTATTATGATAGTAGTGCCCCTGTTTACACCAATAGCAGTTACATTAGGGTTTAATCCTGTTTGGTTCTCACTGATGAATATTGTTGTATTACAAACGTCTTTTTTAACGCCGCCCTTTGCACTGACAATCTTTTATCTAAAGGGCATAGCACCACCTGAGATAAATCTGGGCCATATTTATAAAGGTGTTGTTCCGTTTCTCTTATTAATGATTGTTGCGTTAGTCATCTTTGCTCTATTCCCTAACATTTTGTTATTTGCCCCAAGGGCAGGAGGACTGATTTAAAACCTAATGGGATAAAAGTTAAAAGTGTTAAGTTAAAGGGCTTCGCATGAAATGCGAAGCCCTTTAACTTATAACCAAAATCGAATACAGGCGCAATCCTGATCTCCCTGACATATTGTATTGTAAATAGCTTGCGGAGGGATAAGCTGATGGTTTTTCAGGATGTTAATTGGATTCGCGGCCAGGGCAATAAACTTTGTCCGGTATTGCGTAAACATGTCTTAGCCTGGTATCGACCCACCCGTTACATGCCTTGCTTTATAAGCAACCCCTTAAAGACTGTGAAGCAAAGATGGTATAAAATCCCGGTCATTGTCCAGCTTGACAAAAATCTTATAGGTTCGCTATCAGTTAAGTCGCTGGCAGAGTCCTCAGGCTGTAGCATTAAGAGAAATCTTCCTCTCATTTACTCTTTTAGCAGCGAAGTTAACTCAAAAAGCCTGCAAAAACTGCTGGAAAACAAAGCAGTTAAAAAGATTTGGTATGATGGAGAAGTACGCGCATTGTTGGATGTAGCATCTCGTTCAGTAGAAGCCGACGTTCTTTGGGACTTGGGTTATACAGGTAGAGGGGTAGGGATTGCGGTACTTGATACCGGGATATACAATCACCCCGATTTAAGTGAACGTTTAATTGGATTTAAGGATTTTATAAAAAATCAGGAGAATACGTATGACGATAACGGCCATGGCACCCATGTTGCAGGATGCGCTGCTGCAAGTGGCAGTATGTCTGGAAATCAATTTAAAGGCCTTGCCCCGGGTGCAAACCTGATCGGCGTGAAAGTACTGAATAATGTCGGATCAGGAAGTCTGTCCACGGTCATTCAGGGCGTGCAGTGGTGCATCTATAACAAGGAACGCTTCCAGATCAAGATTCTCAATCTATCGCTGGGTAGCCAGGCATATCAATCGTATCAGGATGACCCGGTTTGTCAGGCGGTAGAGAAAGCCTGGGAAGCTGGGATTGTGGTGTGCGCCGCCGCCGGCAATAGCGGCCCTGAACCCCGCACAATCGGTTCTCCCGGACATGATCCCGTTATTATTACAGTGGGAGCAATCAACGATAACAATACAGCCGACCCCGACGATGATACGGTAGCATCTTTTTCAAGCCGGGGTCCCACCATTGACGGTCTGATAAAACCCGATGTTACCGCACCGGGTGTAAATATCGTGGCGCTGAGGTCTCCCGGATCGTTTATCGATAAAAAGAACAAGGAAACCCGGGTGGATGGTTGGCATACAACCCTTTCCGGAACTTCCATGGCTACTCCGGTTTGTGCCGGCCTTATTGCTCAATTGCTGGAAATGGATGAAACTCTGTCACCTGATGAATTGAAAAAACTGTTAATGGAAACAGCAAGGAACCTTGAGGGGTTCGGTCAGAACGACCAAGGCGCAGGTATTGTAAACGGAAAGACCGCGTCACATTCTTTATAGTTTTGCAACCCGGGGACGGTTCCTAAGTTGCAGAATGCACTTAGCCACTAGAATGGTTTTGCAACTCGAGAACCGTCCCCGGGTTGCACAGTCTAATGACATTCTAAAAATATGCCGTTGACAGAATGTTTTAATCTGTGCTAAACTGATTTTAATTACAATGACAGGGAAGAGTAAACGGAGTGGCACTTTTTCTCAGAGAGCCGGGGTAGGTGAGAATCCGGTAAAAAGGCCGCCGTTGAATGGGCCCTTGAGTTGCGGACCGAAGGTTAGTAGGCTCCGCCGTCAAGTTCCGACGTTATACGGAACGGGGTATCGGATATTTGTTCCCGTACCTGTCAAAGTGGGTCTGTATATATGTACAGACCAATGAAGGTGGCACCGCGAAAGTCAGTCTTTCGTCCTTTTCAGGACGAGAGGCTTTTTTTATTTTCTTGAGGAGGCATGCAAATGAACGTAGCGATTAAGTCAGCCAATAATAAAAAAATAGTGACAGTTCACCGCTCTATTGTGGGGGATTTGGAAACACCGATTTCTGCATTTTTAAAACTTTGTGGAGACGGCCCGTCTTTTCTGTTGGAAAGTGCGACGGGTGGGGAACAGGTGGCCCGATATTCTTTCTTAGGCTACAATCCCTTCCTTACGCTGAGAGGTTGTGCAGGTGGGGTGGAATTGCACTGGAAAGATGGAAGGGTGGAAACGCGGGGCGGCGATCCTTTGGAAGTGCTGCGGAAGGTGATGGACGATTACCGTTTGGAAGCGTATCCATCCATGCCCAGGTTCTCAGGCGGTGCCGTGGGGTACTTCTCCTACGATTTGGCGGCACGGTTTGAGCCGGTAGGTGAACTGCCTCCCGATGAACTGCAATTGCCGGAAATCTACTTGCAGTTTATGCAAAACATTATGGTCTTTGATCATTTTACCCACCAGTTACAGTTAATGGTGAACCGGCCGGTCAAAGACGGTGAGTCGGTGACGATGGCGGAACGGATGGCCAACGGAGAAGTGCAGCAGATGGTGTTGCAGATGTCACGGCCTCTGTCGGAAGAGCCGGCAACAATACGGTCAGCCGGAACGGCACCGTTGGGAAATATGACGGAAGCAGAATTTGTGGAACGGGTGAAAACAGCCAAGGACTATATTAAACACGGCGATATCTTCCAGGTTGTTTTATCTCAGCGGTTTACCACCGAGGTAACGGAAGACCCCTTTGTGATTTACAGGCGGCTTCGGTCGCTGAACCCTTCTCCATATATGTTCTACCTGAAAAATGAAGAGATGGCCATCGTAGGAGCCTCTCCGGAGATGCTGGTGAGGCTGGAAGGGACAGTGGTAACGACCAGGCCTATCGCCGGGACGAGAAAACGGGGAAAGACGGAAGAAGATGACGCTGCCATGGAAAAAGAGTTGCTAGCCGATGAGAAAGAAATGGCGGAACATGTGATGCTGGTAGATCTGGGCAGAAACGATATCGGGCGTGTGGCGAGGTATGGGACAGTTCAGGTAAAAGAATACGGTAAGGTGGAACGATTCTCCCACGTGATGCATCTGGTTTCGGAAGTGTCGGGTGAGTTGGAGAAGGGGCAGGATGCGTTGTCAGCACTGCGCGCCTGTTTCCCGGCCGGAACACTGACAGGGGCCCCGAAGGTCCGGGCGATGCAGATAATCAATGACCTGGAACCGGTAAGAAGGGGACCTTACGGCGGGGCTATCGGGTATCTGGACTTTACAGGTAATATGGATACCTGTATAACAATACGGACGATGGTGATTAAAGAGGGTAAAGCGTATATCCAGACCGGGGCGGGAATTGTGGCTGATTCGGTGCCAGAGTCGGAATATGCAGAAACATTACACAAGGCAAAAGCGATGTTTGCCACCTTGGGGGTTGATCCAAAATGATTGCTGTCATCGACAATTACGATTCCTTTACCTATAACCTGGTTCAGATGCTGGGCGAGCTAGGAGAAAAACTGTGTGTGTTTCGCAATGATGCGATAACTGTTGAGGAACTGGCAGAGATGAGTCCGCAGGCCATTGTGGTCTCTCCGGGACCGGGAAAGCCGGAAGATGCCGGACTGTCCCGGGAAATCATCCGCTATTTCTCCGGCAAGGTACCAATACTTGGGGTTTGTCTGGGACATCAGGCTATCGGCAGTTGTTTCGGCGGAGAAGTGATTCTTGCACCACGACCTGTCCACGGAAAGTCATCAAATGTCCATCATAACGGTGATGAACTGTTTGACGGGGTAGAAACACCGTTTACTGCCGGCAGGTATCACTCATTGCTTTTAAAAAAGGAAACCATGCCGGAATGCCTGAAAGTGACGGCGGAGACGGAAGACGGATTAGTTATGGCGGTGAAGCATCGGGACCTGCCGGTGTACGGAGTACAATTCCATCCAGAGTCTGTGATTACTCCCTGTGGTAAACAAATTCTGGAAAACTTTGTTCGGGGGTTGGCGTCATGAAAGAGTTCCTGAGCCGGTTATGTGCCGGAGAAAATTTGGATGTAGCAGAAGCAAAGTCGGCCATGGCAGCTATTATGGACGGAGAGGCCACACCGGCACAGGTAGCGGCGTTTCTGGTGGCACTGAAGATGAAAGGTGAGACACCGGATGAGATATACGGCTGCGCAGTGGCGATGCGGGAGAGAGCGGCTAAAGTCACATCATCCCGTTTAGGTCTTACTGATACGTGTGGAACCGGTGGAGATGGCAAAGGAACCTTTAATATCTCTACTGTCGCAGCATTGATTGCGGCAGGTGCCGGTTTGCCGGTGGCAAAACACGGTAACAGATCGGTATCAAGTCAGTGCGGTTCAGCCGATGTGCTGGAAGCACTAGGTGTTAATCTGGAGCTTACACCGGACGAAATGGGAGCGTGCCTCGATGAAGTGGGGATTGCTTTTCTCTATGCACCGGTGCTGCATCAGGCGATGCGCCACGCAGCCGGGCCGCGGCGGGAAGTCGGTGTCCGTTCCGTGTTTAATGTCTTGGGGCCGCTGACAAATCCAGCCGGTGCCAAACGCCAGGTTATGGGGGTTTACGCCCCGGAGTTGGCGGAAAAGCTGGCAAGAGTGCTGTTGCTTCTGGGAACGGAGAGGGCTCTGGTGGTTCACGGCTCTGACGGCAGTGATGAGCTGACTCTGGCGGGGGAAACAAAGATCTGTGAAATTTTGAATAATGACTTACATTGTTATCAATTGACCCCTGAAGATGTTGGTTTACAACGGGCAGCATTGTCAGAAATTAGTGGTGGAGGGCCGGAAGAAAATGCAGCGTTGGCACTGGCTGTTTTACAGGGAAAGAAAGGGCCGCACAGGGATGTTTCTCTGTTAAATGCTGCGGCCGCACTCTATGTCGGCGGCTTGGCCGGCAGTTTACGCGATGGTGTGGAGTTGGCCCAAAGAGCGGTCGATAGCGGCAAGGCTCTGGGTATGCTTCAAGCATTACAACGGTTCACAGAAAGGTGTGGAAGACGTGCTAGCTAGAATTATTGCCGGTAAAATGACAAAGCTGGCAGATAGCAAGCGTCGCATGCCGGAAGCGGCATTGCAGGAGCAATTAAAATATGCCGGGGAGATTCGTCCGTTTAAAGAGGCGCTTAGCGGTAAAGAAGTGGCTATCATTGCTGAAGTAAAGAGAGCCTCTCCGTCCCGGGGAAGCTTGGGACTGAGGACTCCTGTGGAGACATTAGCCGGGCATTATCAGCGGGGCGGTGCGTCGGCGATATCGGTATTAACAGAAGAAGATTACTTTATGGGGTCTGTTACGGATTTACAGTCAGTACGTGCTGCCGTACAGCTACCAATTCTAAGAAAAGATTTTATTGTGGATCACTATCAGCTTTATGAAAGCAGAGTTATCGGGGCTGACGCGGTGCTGCTGATAGCCGGACTCTTAGATGAAGAAACATTAAGGCGTTATCTGGGAATCTGTCGGGAGTTAGGACTGGCGACGCTGGTGGAGACACATAGCCAGGAGGATTTGGCCAGTGCAATCCGAGCCGGTGCAGAGATTATCGGTGTCAATAACAGAGATTTGAACACGTTTAAGACAGATATTTCTCACACCATCAGCTTGGCTGGTTTGGTGCCGGACGGAGTCCTGTTGGTGAGTGAAAGCGGCATTTTTACCGCCGATGATGTGAAACGGCTCAGTGAAGCCGGCGCCGATGCCGTTTTAGTCGGGGAGTCACTGGTACGCTCAGCCGATCCGGCCCAAAAAATCAGAGAATTACTTGGAGGTTAGGCGATGACACGGGTGAAAATCTGCGGCATAAAAAACATAGCAGACGGTTTGGTTGCTGCCAGGGCAGGAGCGGATGCCATAGGACTGGTGTTTGCTAACAGTCCACGTAAGATTGATTTGGAAACTGCCCGGGCAATTTGTACATCCCTTCCGCCGTTTGTCACCCGTGTCGGCGTCTTTGTTAATGAGGATGGATCTGTTGTAAACGAAATTGCTGCGTTTTGTGGTTTGACTGCTTTACAGTTTCACGGGGATGAAGACGCACAATACTGCCGCCAGTTTTCACTGCCAGTTCTAAAATCAATCAGTGTAAGGACTGCACAAGATTTAAGGGGAATCGAAGAGTTCCCCGCAGCAGCGTTTGTGTTAGACACGTATCATCCTATTTTCCGGGGTGGTACCGGGGAAACATTTGACTGGTCACTCTTAGATAATAGACCGAATGTGCCGATAATTTTAGCCGGAGGGTTAACCCCTGAAAATTTGGCTGAGGCCATACGCAGAGTGAAACCATACGGAGTGGATGTCTCCAGCGGTGTGGAAACAGACGGCAAAAAAGATCAGAGATTAATTCAGGCATTTATAGAAGAAGCTGGGAGGTGCAGTTGATGGAGAACAGAGGTAAGTTTGGCCAGTTTGGCGGACAATTTGTTCCGGAAACGCTGATGGCTGCGCTGGGAGAGCTGGAGCAGGCCTACAATGTCGCCCGGGGAGACGAAGGGTATCAGAGCCAGTATCGTGAAGTCTTGAAGAATTACGTTGGCCGGCCCACACTTTTATATCACGCTGAAAAATTATCGCTAAATTTGGGCGGCGCGAAGATATTACTCAAGCGGGAAGATTTAAACCATACAGGAGCCCATAAGATTAATAACGCTCTGGGGCAGGCCATATTGGCTAAAAGAATGGGCAAAAAGCGAATCGTTGCTGAGACCGGGGCGGGGCAGCACGGCGTGGCTGCCGCCACAGCCGCAGCGCTGTTTGGATTAGACTGCGTTGTTTATATGGGCGAAGAAGATATGTCGCGTCAGGCGCTTAATGTTTTTCGCATGAAGATGCTGGGCGCTGAAGTATTCCCCGTGGTGTCCGGGAGCAAGACGTTAAAAGACGCCACCAATGAAGCAATCCGTGACTGGGTGACCAACGTGCGCACCACATTTTACCTGATTGGTTCGGCGGTAGGGCCTCACCCGTATCCGACCATGGTCCGGGAATTGCAGAGTGTAATCGGTACAGAAGCGAGGCAGCAGGTATTAGACAGCGAAGGCAGACTTCCCGATGTCCTCATTGCCTGTGTTGGCGGTGGCAGTAATGCCATAGGTATGTTCCATCCTTTCCTAAAAGATCCGGTGCGCTGCATTGGAGTCGAAGCTGCGGGACACGGACTGGAAACCCAATCCCATGCGGCAACGCTGACCAAAGGGTCACCCGGAGTGTTGCACGGCGCCATGAGTTACCTGCTACAGGATGATGACGGCCAGATTGCACCGGTTCATTCTATCTCCGCCGGATTAGACTATCCCGGCGTAGGCCCGGAACATGCGCACTTAAAAGAAAGTGGCCGGGTTGAATATGTTTCTGTGACAGATCAGGAGGCGCTGGATGCATTTGCTCTCCTGACACGGGAGGAAGGGATCATCCCGGCTCTGGAAAGTGCCCATGCCCTGGCGTACACAGCCAAACTGGCACCAACACTGACACCGGAGACAACATTATTGGTCTGCCTGTCAGGACGGGGCGACAAAGATGTGGAAGCAGTAGCAAGACTAACGGGGGTGAACCTTTCATGAACGGACTTGTAAAGACGATGAGTGAACTGCGAGCCGGTAACCGTAAAGCTTTGATTCCTTTCATAACCGGAGGGTATCCGGATATGGAGATGACGGAATCGTTCTTAACGGTTTTGGTAGAAAGCGGTGCCGATGTTATTGAACTGGGCATACCATTCTCTGATCCCTTGGCAGATGGTCCGGTGCTGCAGGCGGCGGCAACAGAAGCGCTGGCCGGTGGAACCACTCCAAACCAAATCTTTGCCGCAGCAGCCCGATTCAGAGAAAAATATGATACTCCGTTGGTTTTCCTGGTATATTACAACATGGTTTTTCACCGGGGGCTGGACGTATTCTGCCAGAATGCCGCCAAAGCAGGAATCTCTGCACTGGTAGTCCCAGATTTGCCCTTTGAGGAAGCAGAGAACCTCGACCAGGCAGCGGAAGCTGCCGGCTTGGTCAACATTCGCCTTTTATCGCCGACCACATCGGACGAACGATTGGAGAAAATATGTAAGAGCGCTGCCGGATTCATCTACTGCGTGGCAGTAACCGGTGTCACCGGCGAGCGGGCTCAAATGGACAGTGGAATTACTTCGCTTTTAACTCGGGCGAAAAAATACACAGATGTCCCGCTGGCCCTGGGATTCGGGATTTCTACCTCAGCCCAGGCAAAAGTTGCGGCGGAATCAGCGGATGCGGTGATAGTCGGTAGCGCATTAACTAAAATAATCAATGAATCCAAGCCCCATAATCACTTACATGCGGTTGAAGAATTTGTGCGTTCCCTTAGATCTGCCATTGACGGAGGTGAAAAATATGCCGGCTGAGTGCCCAACAAATGTAATCGTCAGAAACATTATTGAGATTGGTGATATTCGTATCGGTGGAGGAGAATTAGTTGTTATGGCCGGCCCTTGCGCGGTGGAGACGGAAGAGATGCTTTACCGAACCGCGGAGGCTGTTCGTAAGGAAGGGGCTCATATTCTGCGCGGCGGTGCATATAAACCACGTTCATCTCCCAAAGCATTCCAGGGGTTGGGTGCACCGGGTCTGTCAATGCTCCGGGATGCAGCGAAAGCTTCAGGGCTGGCTGTCATTACCGAGGTCCTGGATACCCGGGACGTGGAACTGGTAGCGGAGCACGCCGACATTTTACAAATCGGCTCCCGTAATATGCAAAATACTGCCCTACTAAAAGAAGTCGGCAAAAGCCAACGTCCCGTTATGCTGAAACGTGGGATGTCTTCGACCCTCGAAGAATGGTTGTTGGCAGCCGAATATATTCTGGATGCAGGAAATCCCAATGTCATTCTCTGTGAACGGGGTATACGCACCTTTGAGACTGCAACACGTAACACGCTGGACTTAAGTGCCGTTTCGCTCATTAAGGAATTATCAGGACTGCCTGTTGTCGTTGATCCCAGTCACAGTACAGGCAAGCGCAGCCTGGTTGCACCGATGAGCAGGGCAGCTGTTGCAGCAGGCGCTGACGGATTAATTATTGAAGTGCACCCGGAACCGGACAAGGCGGCTTGCGACGGACCGCAATCGCTAACACCCGCAGAGTTCGGCAAGTTGATGAGCCAGGTAAAAAGAATTCGTGAGGCGATTTTAACAAATGGAGAAGGTTCCCTTGACGCATAAGTATGAGAGGAGTAAAATAAAAGTAAGTCATGCTAAAGGGGTGCCCCGATGAGCCGCCACGAGAATAAGGTGACCAAAGAAATGACAATCGCTGACGTGCTAAGGCAAAATCCGAAAAACGTACAGGTTTTTATGCGTTATGGTATGCATTGCCTCGGGTGTGCCACCGCCACCGGTGAGACTATTGCTCAAGCCGCTGTTGTTCACGGTATTGAGCTGGACGTACTGCTTACGGAGCTAAACAAAAATTAACAATACCGCGCAAGCGGTATTTTCACGTAATATTCACGTAATATTGCAGGAGGTGCTATCATGGAGTTGTTAGTTTTTGTGCTTAATCAACCCGAATACCTGGATGAAATACTGGAAGGTTTTTTACGCGCTGATATTCGCGGCGCCACAGTGATCGACTCCACAGGGATGGGTCGGACACTTTGTGACAAGGTTCCTATATTCGGGGGAATTCGTAGCCTTATTCAGGGCTGCCGACCGAATAACCTGACAATTTTTACTGTGGTTCGGGATAAGGAGAAACGGGATATGGCCATAACTGTCATAGAAGATGTATTGGGTAATCTCGACAGGCCAAATACCGGGTTTCTCTTTTGTGTTCCCGTTTCCATGGCCAGGGGTTTTGCCGAGGCGTTGGCCGAGTAAAAGAACATTTTAATCATGCAAGGATTACAATACTCATAAGAAGGTGTTTTTTTTGTTTTACGCAAATCAAGTATTAGGGATAGCGTTACTTTTGCTGATTGGTTATCTGGGCGGCCATCTGGCCCGTTTATGTAAAATGCCTTCAGTTACCGGCTATGTCCTTGCGGGCATGCTGATTGGCCCCTCGGTATTCAGGATTTTACCGAGGGAATTAGGACTTGAACTGGAAAGTGTTAAGGTTCTGGGCTTGGGAATTATCGCCATGATCATTGGCGGAGAACTGGAAATTTCCCGGTTAAAATTACTGGGAAAGTGCATTTACTGGATTACTCCAATTCAGGTAGTCGTAACCGGATTCGTTGTTTTTGCCGGAATGTTTTGGTTAGGTCGAATGCCGTTACCGCATTCTCTCCTTCTTGGCGCCATGGCTACTGCTACAGCACCGGCTACGCCGGTTGCCATTATTCGTGAGTATCGTGCCAAAGGTCCGTTTACCAGTACATTAATGAGTATTGTAGCTATTGACGATGCCGCATGTATCATTCTTTTTGGCTTGGTTTCCGCCGTAGTAGCGGTGATGCTGAACGGAACTGCACTTAGCTTCTCTATCGTTTGGCACCCTTTTTTGGAGCTGTTCGGCTCTGCATTACTGGGTGTGGGCACAGCGTTATTTTTAATTCTGCTTTTACGCTATGTTAAGGACAAACAACAACGACTGGTGCTGTTAATCGGGTTTATTATGCTAAACAGCGGAATTGCTCAGGCGTTATCGTATTCCCCATTGTTAACCAATATGATTTCAGGCTTCTTTATAGCCAACATATACACCAGACCTTCAAGTTTGTTTGCTATTTTCAATGATATTGAACTTCCAATTTTTATTCTTTTTTTTACATTAGCAGGGCTTAGTCTACATCTCGATATTCTGGTAGCTAACTGGCAACTGGCCATCCTGTATGTAGTAGTACGCAGCATTGGTAAAGTTGGCGGTATTTCTCTGGGCGCCCATATTGGCGGCGCCAGTCAGGAAGTAAAAAAATACCTGGGGTTTGCCATGCTTTCCAAAGCCGGAGTAACAATCGGCTTGCTGCTATTGGTGCAGAGCCGTTTCCCCGGCATCGCCAGTGTAATCACTGCTGTAGAACTGGCTGCCGTAACTGTCTTTGAAATTGTCGGTCCCGGGATTACCCGGTATGCATTATTTGCATCCGGTGAGGCTGGTCAAGTGAGTCACCCTGTGGAACATAGCATGTAATTTAGAGAGAGATAGGATTTTTATGATGGCTGTGATAGAAAAACAGAAAAGACGCGGGTTTTTACTGGTTGTTTTGGCAGGAGCCCTGTGGGGCACAACCGGTACGCTTTCAAAATATATTTTTGCATTCGGAGTTGACCCCATGTCTCTGGCATTACTACGGATTGGGATCAGCTTTTTTTCACTTTATATTTTTGCCCTTATAACCGGCCGACGTGTCAGGGTTAAACAGGAAGATCTGCCTCTTTTCTTTCTGTTCGGTTTAGTCAGTGTTGCTTTATTCAATATTGCCTATCTGACTGCAATTAACCTGACAACGGTATCAACTGCCGTTGTCATGCTCTATACCGCACCAGCCTTCAGCATGATCTTGGCGCGTATCATATTAAAAGAAAGCCTTACTACTAAGAAAATAGTAGCACTAATTCTTACGTTCATTGGAATTTTTCTCGTGATGGAAGCATACCGCCCCGGTCAACTGGCGCTAAACATCCCCGGGGTCATCGCCGGGCTCGCCTCCGGGTTCACGTACGGCGCATACAGTATCTTCAGTAAAGGGGCCATCAGGCGCGGTTACGGAACGCTGGAGACAGTAATTATAGCATTGGGTATGGCAATGCTGATCCTGTCCGTTCTTCATCCGCCATGGAGATTAATGCCGCTTGTCGGAGCGCCATTTATGCTGTGGGTATTTGTTGTGGCAGTTGCTGTTTTCTGCACGATGCTGGCCTACGTTTTTTTTGTCAGCGGACTGGTTCATATCGAGGCGGGGAAAGCCACTCTGATCGCTGCCATAGAGCCGGTGGTTGCCATTCTCGTGGCCATGGTGTTCCTGGGTGAAACACTGACGATTTTTCAGGGTGTTGGTGTTGTCGCCGTCCTGGCTGCCATCAGGGGACAGTTAGATTAATCTAGGCCCTGCATAGCCGGGCCTATTAACGCAGGTACGTGTAAATAGTAGCTGATTTATTCCGTAAGATTTCCAGTAGGCAGGAATAAGAATGATTAAAAAGAATTATCTATAACATGGGGTGGTAAATATGAGAAGGCGCTCATACGAGGAATTCATGAATACAGGAAGAAAGAATCAAATGATGAAAAAAAGGGTGGGCATAATCTCTAAAGGTTCGCCCGGTAAAGTTGTCAGAAGAAGGCCGCGTGCTTCGGAAGAAGAACAGCTTTTGATCCGAACAGTTCTCAGCGATATAAAGAAAATGGAGCAAAAAGGGGTTTTGGTGAGAAATGGACGCCTATGGAAATTTAATTTCTGATGAGGACATCACCCTTATACGAGAAAAAATCACCCTTGTTGCATCTTCTGATGCTGATCGATTTAAGAAAAATATCAGGGTTATCAGCTACTTAACATTTTTATTAAATAAAATCGGTGTGCGCGCGATTATCGTTGGCGGACACGCGGTTGAAATTTACACCGCAGGCAACTACGCAACTGCAGATGTCGATCTGGTGTTAAACGGCCAGCAACGTGCTGCTGAAGTTTTCGCAAAACTGGGTTTTACCAAAGACCATGGTGAACGCCACTGGTATCACGAAGAACTTGGTTTGCCAATTGAAATTCCCGACAGTAACCTGGCCGGCTCCCTTGATAAAGTTTATCGAGTTGATTTGGAAAACGGGTTCTACGTAGATATTATCGGTATAGAGGACTTAATTTTGGACAGGCTTAGAGCCGCCGTATACTGGAATTCAGATGATGACAGGCATTGGGCACTGACTCTGCTCGTCAGCCAGTGGGATGATATTGATTTTGACTATCTGTCTGCGGAAGCAAAAAAAGAGCCAAAAGCAGATTTACTAACGCTTATTGGTAAACTCAGACAGGAAGCACTGCGCTTTATTGACTGAAAAGTTGCAGGAAACATCAATTGTTAAACTGACCCGGGTAACTTTACCGGGAATGGCAGGTGTGCTATAATTATGCTGTAATCTGACAAGGAGGCGAAAGCTTTGACAAAGAAGCATATTATTACTGTGAATCCCGATGCGGCTCACGCGTTCGAAGAGGGGACAGGTTGCGGCGAGTGTCCCACATCGTGCCAGTCCGCTTGCAAAACTTCCTGCACTGTAGGCAATCAGGTATGTATACGTGAAGGAGAAAAAAAGTAGTCGCCGACTACTTTTTTTTATACAGGGGGACTAACAATCGTATGGTACATACATTTGAGATGCATGGGTTGAGGATGGCGCTGGATGTGGAGAGTGGGGCGCTGCATGTCTTGGACGAGCCTTCCTATGTAGCGGTACAACTGCTGGAGTCCGAACAGGAGTTGGCCGAGAGATTTGGAAAAGAGACGACAGAACAGGTACTTGCTGAAATCAGTGAATTGCGGGAGAGGGGACTTCTGTTTAGCGGGAAGAAACCGGTGGGCTTCGTGGATGACGGCGTGGTAAAGGCGCTTTGTCTGCATCTGGCCCATGACTGCAATCTCCGCTGCGGGTATTGCTTTGCCGGCTCCGGGAATTACGGCGGCACCAGGGGCCTGATGCCCCTTGACACGGCGAAACAGTCGGTGGATTTTTTGCTGGAAAACAGCGGAAAACGGCGGCATTGTGAGATTGACTTTTTTGGCGGGGAACCGCTTTTAAATTTTGATGTGCTGTGTGAAGTGGTGGCCTACGGGAAAAAACGGGTACAAGAACTGGACAAAGCATTGAAATTTACTGTCACCACCAATGCTCTTGCTTTAACGGAGGAAATCCGTAACTACCTGAACTCTGAACAGATCAGTGTTGTTCTCTCCCTTGATGGAAGGAAGGATGTACACGACAGGATGCGCCGTCGGCCCGGCGGTGGAGCCAGCTATGATATTGTGCTGAAGAACTGTAAAGACATGGTGGCCGGCCGTGGTGGAGATAACTATTATCTGCGCGGCACGTATACCAGGCACAACCGAGATTTTACCGAGGATGTACTGGCGATGCTGGCTGAAGGCTTTGACCGGATTTCTCTGGAGCCAGCGGTACTGACACCGGAGAAGGAAGAGTCGTTGCGGGAGGAAGATCTTCCCGGATTGATTGCGGAGTATGAACGGCTGGTGGAAGTATTATGGCAGAGGGAGCTTGAAGGAAAACGGGCTGATTTTTTCCACTTTGAACTGGATTTGAAGCAGGGTCCCTGTGCCAAGAAGAGATCGTCAGGATGTGGAGCCGGTGCAGCGTATCTTGCTGTTGCGCCAGATGGCAGTTTGTACCCGTGCCACCAGTTTGTCGGTGAAGAGGATTTTTGCGCCGGCCATGTCTCTTCAGGCATAGTACAGGATAAACTGGCCCGTTTTAGCGGGCTGGATGCAGATCATAAGGAAGCTTGCCTGAACTGTTTCGCCCGCTTTTTTTGCGGAGGCGGCTGTCACGCTTCGGCATGGTTGATGAACGGTGATTTGCTTGTACCGTATTCTCTGGGGTGTGCGTTGCACCGTAAGCGGGTGGAGTGCGGCCTGTATTTGCAGGCCAGGCGTACGCTACAGCATGGGAAGTGAGTAGATGGACATCTTTTCCTTCCGGGAAGAAGAAGAATTTGTTCTCCAGGACTACCTGCCCCAGGGGATGACGCGTCCGGTATTCTATAAGCCAGGTACGAACGGCTATGAGCGTTCTATTTCCGAGCGCATGGAACGCTGGGAAGAGGAGCGGAAAAACAAAGGTGACCGGGATGACTGACCAGTTTGATACAGTAGCTAATGATATACGGGTAAAAATTGCTGTGGGTGCCTGCCGCTTTCTGGCATCGGTTGCGCGAACCGAGACAGAAGAAGAAGCAAAGTTGTTTATAGCCAGAGTGAGTAATGAGTTTCGCGACGCTACCCATAACGCTTATGCATATAAAATAGGTGGGGGGGAGATGGCGCTGGCGCGGCAGAGTGATGCGAGCGAGCCTGCAGGCACGGCCGGAACACCTCTCCTGCAGGCTATTGAAAACGCGGGGCTAACCAACGTAACTGTGGTCGGCACGCGGTATTTTGGCGGTGTTAAACTGGGTATCGGCGGATTGATCCGGGCCTATGGTGCATGTGCCGATGCCGGGTTGGCGGAAGCAGGCAGGATAACCGAGGTATCACTGGAGCCGCTGCTGGCTCGAGTATCGTATGACCATCTGGGAACAGTTCTTCATGAGGTGGCTGCTGCGGGTGGAGAAGTTGAAGGCGTTGACTACGATGAAAACGGTGTATCTGTCAGGGCAAAAATTCCGCGCCGTAGTATGGATGCACTTTCTAAACAGCTGGTTAATTTGACCCGGGGGAAAATAGATCTGAACTTTGGCCATACTAGAAGGTAAGGCGTTTGGGCGGGAGGGAAGCAAGTGAAAAATAACCGTGTTATGGTGGCAATGAGCGGCGGCGTGGATAGTTCGTTGGCTGCGGCGCTTTTAAAAAAACAAGGGTATTATTGTATCGGTGTGACGATGCGGCTTTGGGTTTCTCCGGATTTCGAGGATGAAGCTAAACATTCGGGGCGGGGTTGCTGTTCGCTGGCTGCCGTTGATGACGCGCGCCGTGTGGCAGACCGGCTTGAAATACCATTTTATGTGCTCAACTTTAAAGAGGCGTTTCGTGAAAATGTTGTTGACTACTTTGTGGCAGAATACCGCCGGGGCCGCACCCCAAATCCTTGCATCGCCTGCAACCGTTATATGAAATTTGATTTACTTCTGCGCCGGGCGCTGGAACTGGAAGCCTGGTATGTTGCCACCGGTCATTATGCCAGGGTGGAATATGACGGCGACCTGAACCGTTGGCGCTTAAAAAAAGCAGCCGATCCTGCTAAAGATCAGACATACACCTTGTATAACCTGACCCAGAAGCAATTATCACACACCCTATTTCCGCTGGGGGGATATCTGAAGACTGATGTCCGTGCCATGGCAGCCGATATCGGCTTGGCTGTGGCCGACAAGCCCGACAGTCAGGAAATTTGCTTTATTCCCGATGACGACTATAAACGTTTCTTACGTGAAGAAACAGATATCAAAGCGATTCCCGGACCGATTTATGATACAAGGGGCGAGCAGGTTGGTACACATGTTGGCCTTGCCAATTATACGATAGGGCAAAGGAAAGGTCTGGGTTTAGCGACTGGCAGGCCTGTTTACGTAGTTGAGATCAATGTAGAGACGAATACACTGATTGTAGGCGATGATAAAGATGTCTTTTCGAAAGGTCTCATTGCCGACGACCTGAACTATATTTTGATAGAAGGCCTTAGTGAACCGCGTCGTGTTACAGTAAAAGTCCGTTACCATACACCGGAGGTGGCTGCACTACTGACACCGCTGCCGGCTGGAATGGTTCAACTGGACTTTGACGAACCGCAGCGTGCTGTAACCCCAGGACAGGCCGTTGTCTTCTACGACGGCGATGATGTGGTAGGCGGCGGAACCATAGCGAAGGCTTTGCGTTAGACATCACTATAGAGAGAAGGTTCGAAACAATGAAGGCTGAAATTATAGCTGTAGGTACAGAACTGCTCCTTGGTCAAATTGTAAATACAAACGCCCGCTATCTGTCTGAGAAGCTGGCGGAACTGGGTATTGATGTATACTGGCAAACGGTAGTGGGAGATAATGACTTACGGATTCAAGAAGCATTAAATACCGCGTTGAGCCGTGCCGACCTCTTAATTTTTAGCGGCGGACTGGGGCCAACAATGGATGACCTGACCAAAGAAACGGTAGCCTCGGTATTGTCTTTACCGTTAGAGATGGATATTGACTGGGAAAACAGGATTGTCGGATTGTTTGCAAAAACAGGCCGTACGATGACCGATAACAATCGCAAACAAGCTCTCATTCCCCAGGGTGCAAGATTACTTATCAATGATAACGGGACTGCACCGGGTATCTGGCTGGAACATGGGGACAGTGTCATTGTAATGCTGCCAGGGCCGCCTCGGGAGCTGGAACCGATGTTTGCGGAAAAAGTCATGCCTTTACTAAGAAAAGAAGCGGGACAGATTATTTTATCCCGCGTACTGAAAGTAACGGGTATTGGTGAATCTGCCATGGAAGAGGCAATTGCTGACTTAATTAGGAAACAGACAAATCCGACCATAGCACCGCTGGCTAAATATACCGAAGTTCATCTTCGCGTGACTGCAAAGACAGATACCCGGGAAGAGGCGGAAGTGTTACTTGATGAGACAGAAGAACTGCTGCACGAGCGCCTGGGTGATGCCATTTTCGCCAGAAACGAGGAAACAATGGCCGATGTGATAGCGAAGATGCTATTCGCAACAAAGCTGACATTGGCTACTGCCGAATCCTGTACGGGTGGGTTACTGGCTCATTACCTGACAAATGTCTCAGGTAGTTCCGACTATTTTATTGAAGGCCTCATTACATACAGCAATCGTTCGAAAATTAATCTTTTGGGCATCAAACCTGCCATTATCCGCGAGTACGGCGCTGTATCGGAAGAGACAGCGCTTTCTATGGCAGAGAACGTACGCAGACGGGCCGATACTGACCTGGCACTGGCGGTGACGGGTATTGCCGGGCCCACCGGTGGATCGGACCAAAAGCCGGTCGGACTGGTCTATATTGCCCTGGCTTCACCTGACGGCGTTTCCTGCCGCAGGTTTAATTTTATGGGAAAACGGGAGAATATTAAGGAACGGGCGGCCATTGCTTCGCTTAACATCCTCCGCCTGTACCTTGCCAAACACTACGGGTGATCATTTGCAACAGGAACGCAACCGTAAAACAGCAGCACTCATTCTGATGTCGGTTATTGGAATGCTTATATTTGTAAGTCTGCTTGGTAATTTCACGACAACGATTGATGCTTTCCAGATTGAATTAGGACTGACAGTCTTTGACCGCGGATATACGCAGCTTTCTTTGCCGCCACTGGGTGTAGTTCGTGCTAAGACGCATTTACCGCCGCTGATGTTAAAAGCCAGTTTGACCAATATAAATCTTGATCAGTTGCAACGGGGCTTGGGCAGACTGGACGATGAAACATATGTAGAAGAACTTCGCCAGGATACCCGAAGAAAAATAAATATGTTTATAGCCCGTTTACTGGCTCTTGCTTTTCTGGGCGGAGTTGCGGGTCCGTATCTGATCGGGGAGCGAAACCGAAGGCGGATTCTGATTGGAGGCCTGATCGGGATATTGTTACTGGGAGGTTTGCTTTCTGCTTCATATGCCACATATCAACCTTTGGCATTTATGAACCCGGAGTTTGAAGGGATACTTACAGCAGCTCCCTGGATGTTTGGTCTTGTTGAAGAAACGCTGTTTAAAGTACGGACTTTAGGTGAGCAACTGGAACTTATCGCCGTGAACCTAAATGAGCTTTTTATCCAGGTGGAATTATTAAAACCTTTGGGAACAGTAGCCGGAGATTTAAAGGTTGCTCATATCTCCGACCTTCATAATAACCCGGCTGGTATGGACTTTGTTAGTCAAGTCGTTGCTACTTTCGGTGTTGACATCGTGATTGATACAGGGGATCTTACAGACTTCGGTACGCAGATTGAAGCGGAATTGGCAGCACCCATCGAAAATTTTGGGATACCATATGTTTTTGTGCCCGGAAACCACGATTCTCCGCAAGTTATCGAAAGGATGCAGGAGATTCCCAATGTAATCGTGTTAGAGGAGGGACTGATATCGGTAAAAGGCTTACGCATCGCTGGCATTGCCGATCCTTCTTCCCACGGCCCGGAGATGACTGTGGGTCCTGAACGTGTGCTAAACGAGTATGCTCTCCGGTTAGACCGTATTCTGGACGAGGCTACAGAGCCTCCCCATATCGTTGCCGTTCATAATCCCGGAATTGCCTCCCGGTTTACCAACCGGGTTAACGTTGTGCTCACCGGGCATAACCATCAGGTAAATATCACAGAACGGGGAGATTCGGTCATGATAAATGCCGGAACTACCGGTGCTTCCGGCATCCGCGGCCTGCAGGCCAGGCGGGAAACGCCGTTTTCCCTGATTCTGCTCCACTGGGGCAAACAAAGCGACGGCGAGTTTTACCTAAAAGCAGCTGATATTATCCGTGTCTTCCAGTTTCAAAGCGGCTTTTCCCTGGAACGGAGAATGTTCGGCTCCGTGCGGGCCGATGAGGAGACGGAAGAAGAACTCGAATAAAAAATCCTGCCACGCAGGATTTTTTCTTTTCTTGAAAAAATATATAATTATTTTAAATTATTAGAAGGAATTGTGTTTTGCAAAGCGAATTATTCATAGGGAACAAATGTTTGGTGAGGAGGTTATATATTGGAAAAACAAAAGGCTTTAGAAATGGCCTTAATGCAAATTGAGCGGCAATTTGGCAAAGGATCTGTAATGAAGCTGGGTGATTCCGCTGGTCGTCTGAATGTATCTGTACTGGCAAGCGGATCGCTGGCTTTGGATATCGCGCTGGGAGTGGGCGGTTATCCCCGAGGCAGGGTAATTGAGATCTACGGGCCGGAATCATCCGGTAAGACGACAGTGGCGCTTCACGCCATTGCTGAGGCACAAAGAAACGGCGGATATGCAGCTTTTATTGACGCAGAGCATGCACTGGATCCGGTCTACGCGCAAAACCTCGGCGTTAATATAGACGAACTTCTGGTATCCCAACCAGACACCGGGGAACAGGCTCTGGAGATTGCGGAGTCATTGGTGAGAAGTGGTGCTATCGATATTATTGTCATTGACTCCGTGGCGGCTCTTGTGCCTAAGGCTGAGATTGAAGGCGAAATGGGTGATTCACATGTGGGATTGCAAGCAAGGCTGATGTCTCAGGCATTGCGCAAGCTTTCCGGTGCCATCTCCAAATCACATACAATTGCCATCTTCATTAATCAGATGCGAGAAAAAGTTGGTGTGATGTTTGGTAACCCCGAAGTTACTCCTGGGGGCAGGGCGCTAAAATTTTACGCATCAGTGCGTTTGGATGTCAGGCGGATAGAAACGTTGAAGCAGGGAAACGACGCTGTGGGAAACCGTACCCGTGCCAAAGTAGTAAAAAACAAGGTAGCACCGCCGTTTAAGCAGGCAGAGTTTGATATTGTTTACGGCCAGGGCATTTCCAGGGAAGGTACACTCCTTGACCTGGGCTGCGACATGGATCTGATTCAAAAAAGCGGTGCATGGTTTTCCTATGGCAGTGACAGGCTGGGGCAGGGACGGGAAAACGCCAGGCAATTCTTACGGGAAAACCCCGATATTGCCAATACCATTGAAACTAAAATTCGTGAAGCTTACGGGCTTCCTACCAGAAACCCGGTTCCGGAGCCAGCCATAGAGTCATGAATAAAATGACGCCACAGAAAGCGAGGGAGACGGCATTCCGTATGCTATCATCCCGGGCACGCACCTGTAGCCAGGTTTATAATAAACTGATTCTTCAGGGATTCAATGAAGAAATCGCCTCCCTGACGGTTGCTAAACTCTGTGAAGACGGGTACCTGGATGACGTTTCTTTTGCCCGCAACCTGATTGAGCAACGCCTTTCTCATAAACCGTACGGACCCCGCTATTTACTGGCTATGTTATATCGGGTTGGTATTCATAAAAATGTGGCAACAGAAGTTGTGGGGGAAATAGTTGACCAAAGCCGAGAAAATGAGCTGGCTGCCCTATTCGTCAGATCAATGACTCCAAACGGAGAGATTCGTGCGGATAAAGTAATGCGGCAGCTTATAAACCGGGGATTTTCCATTGCAGCTGCACGCCAGGCTATGGAAAAAGAGTTATCCGTGTTTGAAAGAGAGATATAATGAACGCCGAAGAAGTCGGCGTTTTTTCTTGTAGGCAAGGAAATTATAACGCTCAGGGAAGCTTTTATTGTGATTTTCCTGGTCTTTCTTGTTCTTGACATCTCCTATTAAAAAAGATACAATTTATGCAGATAATTTTTTTATTCGTGTGGGTTCATAAAGAGGTTTGTGGCCGTTGGCCTATCATATAAATATTTTACTGGCTGAAAAAGATATATAACGAAAAAGAACCAGTAAGATCGGTATGGTGTCTCTTTATAGCTGTGTGCCCGCACAGCTTTATTTATTTTCTAAATTAAAACAAAAATAGACAAAATGCTAAGCAGGAGGTGAAAACATTGAATATCGTAATTGTCATAGTTATCGCGGTAGTTGCAGCCGCAGTCGGCGCTGCTGTCGGATATTTTGTCCGTAAACAAGCTGCGGAAAGCAAAATCGGTTCTGCCGAAAGCGCTGCAAAAAATATTCTTGATGATGCGGAAAAGCAGGCACAGGCTGTTAAACGGGAAAAAATTCTCGAAGCAAAAGAAGAAGTGCATAAACTGCGTAAAGACTTTGAGCAGGAAAGCCGTGAAAGACGGGCTGAATTCCAACGCTCTGAACGCCGTTTAGTACAAAAAGAAGAATCCCTCGATAAAAAAACAGCGTATATGGAGAAGAAAGAAGAAGACTTTAAGAAAAAAGAAGTTGACATTGCCGAAGTTCAACAAAAAGTCGATGACTTGTATAAGCAACAGTTGGCCGAATTAGAGCGACTGTCCGGCCTGACTTCGGAAGATGCGAAAGAAATTATCCTCTCCCGTGTTCGTGATGAAGTGAGGCACGAAATGGCGATGATGATTAAGGACATTGAAAGCCAGGCTAAAGAAGAGGCAGAAAAAAAGGCGAGGCATATCATCACATACGCCATTCAAAAATTTGCTGCTGACCATGTTTCAGAAACGACTGTATCGGTTGTTTCTCTCCCCAATGATGAAATGAAGGGACGGATTATTGGTCGTGAAGGCCGAAATATCCGTACTTTAGAGACGATGACGGGAATTGACCTTATTATTGATGATACTCCGGAAGCCGTTATTCTATCCGGCTTTGACCCCATTCGTCGGGAAGTTGCCCGTGTGGCTCTGGAAAAGCTGGTCGCCGACGGTCGTATTCACCCGGCGCGTATTGAAGAAATGGTGGAGAAAGCACGAACAGAAGTAGATGCCCGTATCCGTGAGGAAGGTGAACAAGCCACCTTTGAAGCAGGTGTTCACGGCCTTCATCCTGAGTTGATAAGGCTCCTTGGACGGTTGCGCTTTAGGACAAGTTACGGTCAAAACGTTCTGAAGCACTCAATCGAAGTTTCCCATCTGGCAGGTGCAATGGCTGCTGAGCTTGGGTTGGACATCCAGTTTGCCAAGCGGGCAGGCCTTCTTCATGATATCGGCAAGGCGGTCGACCATGAAGTAGAAGGTCCGCACGTAACGATTGGCGGAGATTTGGGCAGAAAGTACAAAGAATCCAAAGAAATCGTCAATGCCATCGCAGCTCACCACGGCGATGAAGACTTTTTAACGCTGGAAGCCGTCCTTATTCAGGCTGCGGACGCAATTTCTGCCGCAAGGCCGGGAGCACGTCGTGAATCCCTCGAAACGTATATCAAACGGCTAGAGAAGCTGGAAAAAATCGCCGACACATTCGAAGGCGTTGAAAAATCGTATGCAATTCAGGCGGGTCGCGAAATCCGGATAATGGTTAAGCCGGAAAAAGTGGATGACCTGACCAGTGTACAGGTTGCCCGCGAGATTGTTAAGAAAATTGAAGAAGAACTGGAATACCCCGGTCAGATAAAAGTAACCGTTATCCGGGAGACCAGAGCGGTTGACTACGCAAAATAAGCTGAATGGGCGGAGGGAGAAACCTCCGCCCATTCAATTTTCTAGTGACAAAGGCAAATATTGCAATCTCTTTTTTAAAAAAAGAAGAAGGATTTTATTTACGAGTTATTGAATACAGACAGGCCTGTGTTTATTTTTTTTGCGGAGGATGTGTTTACATTGAAGGGCAAGCAGCCAACAAAACAAGACGCCTATACCACAAATCTGTTAATATCTTTATTGATGCGCTTTCCTGAAGTGATGACCATTAATTACGATGTCCCTCAGGATTGCGTTAAGTTTACCTTTATGTTGGACGGAAGTGTGGAAAAAACTGAATTTATTCGCTTTAAAACGTTGTTAAGAGATTCACTGGCGGCTTATCAGGATTTGACCGGCGAAGATTTTGTCATGAAAGCAAAACTTGTCCGCTCAGGTAAATTGACGCTGTTGGAATTAAGCGGTTGTACCACAACCCTGTCCCTGGAATCTATTCAATTGGTCACGGGAATTGTCGACAGCGTTTTTGATGATATCCTTTTCAGAGATGCAGAAACGTTGGATGCTGTTCAGGATGACGAACTAATGCGGCAGGAAGAGATTATTGAATATTTACTTAGCCACAGCACCGGGTCTAAACAGGAGAGCCTTATTGCTTTTCGTGAAGCGGGGAAGGTATACGTGTACGATAAATAAAATATGACAAGTGTAAAGGAATCTACTGTATTTATTTTGGCATCATATGGTAAAATATCAGTATGTATAATTTGTGAGGTGTCTGTGTTTTGCGCATCCTGATGATCGGTGATGTGGTGGGTCGTCCCGGACGGTTATGTCTGAGGGATATGTTGCCACGTATTATAGAGAATTATCGTATTGATTTTATTATTGCTAACGGTGAAAATCTGGCCTCGGGTACTGGATTCAATGAAAAAACGGCCCAGGAAGTGTTTACATATGGTGTCGATGTTCTGACGATGGGAAACCATGTTTGGGATAAAAAAGAAGCACTGGAGTATATCGAAAAAGAGAATAGGATAGTCAGGCCTGCTAATTATCCTCCGGGTACGCCAGGTAGCGGTAGTCGTATATTCCTTTGCGGCGAAGTGAAAGTTGGCGTTCTCAACATCAGCGGACGTGTTTTTATGCCGGCACTGGATTGCCCGTTTCGAAGTGCACTACAGGAAATATCTGTATTAAAAAAGGAAACATCCGTGGTCATCGTTGACTTTCATGCCGAAGCCACTTCTGAAAAAATTGCCATGGGAAGATTTCTTGACGGCAAGGTATCAGCGGTGCTGGGGACGCATACACATGTACAAACAGCGGATGAACGGATATTTGCCGGCGGCACAGCTTATATAACTGATGTGGGAATGACAGGTCCTTACGAATCTATCCTTGGTATCGAGCCGGAAATCATTATCCGAAAATTTATTACTCAGTTGCCTGCCCGATTTGAGGTGGCAAAAGGGGAGACCTATCAATTTAATGGTGTTATCGTCGAGATTGACAGTGAAACAGGTCTGGCCCTGAAAATTGAAAGGTTTTCAGACTTACATGAACTTTAAATACAAAATTTGCAACTTCAGGCAGGATTTTAATTAACCACGCTGAATCTAATTCTTTAGAGTTATCAGAAAAATCAAAAATCTAGGAGGTCCAGCGATGGAAGTATTAAAAGTTTCAGCAAAATCCAACCCAAATTCTGTGGCAGGTGCTCTTGCTGGTGTTTTACGGGAAAGGGGCAACGCTGAGCTTCAGGCGATAGGGGCAGGGGCACTAAACCAGGCAGTAAAAGCGGTAGCCATAGCCCGGGGGTTTGTTGCTCCAAGCGGGATGGACCTGATTTGTATTCCGGCGTTTACTGACATTATTATCGACGGTGAGGAGAGGACAGCAATTAAATTGCTTGTTCAGCCACGATAGTCTAAAACCCGAACACCCAGGTAATGGGTGTTTTTTTTAGGCCTGTTAGAATAACTTAGTTATAGTTATAGTTGTAGTTACGGGAGTGTTTGGATTGAATCCGGAAGAACTACATCGACAGGCTGTCGTGATTGACGGCCATTGTGACTCCGTACACCTTTTTACCGGAGTTAAAGGTACATACGATTTCGGTGAGGAAAATACGGTTGGTCATATTGATTTGCCGCGACTAGTGCGAGGCGGGGTTGATGTACAGTTTTTTGCACTGTACATTGAGCCCGAATATCAACAGTATGGAGCTTTACGCAGAGCGATTATTTTAATGGAACACTTTCACAGGGAAATAGGTAAATATAAGGATAGCATTTCAGTCGTTCTTAATCAAAATGACTTAGATCATGCATTATCTTCCGACAGGATTGCAGCTCTACTGTCTCTGGAAGGTGCAGAAGCTTTAGGGCTGGACATCGAAGTTCTTCATTCTTTACACCGTCTGGGTCTAAGAAGCGTTGGTCTGACTTGGAACGGCAGAAACATGCTGGCAGATGGCGTGGGTGTGGGTGAATCAGCAGGAGGCTTAACTTCTTTTGGCAAAGAAGTTGTAACTGAGATGAACCAATTAGGAATGATTGTTGATGCAGCTCATTTAGCTCCCAGAGGATTTTACGAACTATTGGATATTTCTGCAACTCCGGTTGTCGTTACCCATGCTAATGCATCCGGTGTCTGCAAACATCGGCGCAACCTTGATGATGACCAGCTAAGAGCCTTAAATGAACAGGGCGGCGTCGTCGGTATGTCGTTTTACCCTGCATTTATTTCAAATGAAAAGCCTGCAACAATAGAAATGCTGTTAGACCATTTCTGTTACATTGCTGACAGTTTTGGCACGGATCTTCTGGGAATTGGTTCAGATTATGATGGAATTCCGGAAACTGTCATGGGGTTAGAGGACGTATCATCGTTACCATTATTAACCCATGGTTTGATAAAACGCGGTTTTTCTGAAGATGAAATTACTAAAATATTAGGGGGTAATTTTTTACGTGTACTGCGCACTACCCTGCATAAAGGAGGATCTTGATGACCACTGTTGTTGCAGATTTTCATATTCATACTTTGGCCAGTGATGGCCTGTTGTCACCGCGTAAGGTGGTTGCTGATGCGTCTGCTAAAGGACTTCTGGCAATTGCCGTTACTGATCATGATACGGTGGCAGGACTCCCTGAGGCGCTGGCGTCTGCACGTCAATTATCTATGGAACTCATCCCCGGAATAGAACTGAGTACAGAGTTTGCCGGCAAAGAAATTCATATACTGGGTTATTTCATTGATCCTTATAATCAATACCTTAACAGCCTTTTGGCAACACTTCAGGAAAGTCGCCAGGGTCGGGCTAAAAAAATGGTGGATAAGCTGACAGGATTGGGGTATCAAATTGAATTGTCAGCAGTATTACGCCATGCTGGCGGCGCAGCACCGGGCAGACCTCATGTGGCCAGGGCGCTTGTGGAAGCCGGTTATATTCAGACAGTACGACAGGCATTCGATGAGCTCATTGGTTATCAGATGCCGGGTTACGTTGAGCGTTATAAGCTATCGCCACAAGAGGCCATAGGCGCTATACAGGTTGCAGGAGGCGTTGCTGCCTGGGCCCATCCCGGCCTTACAGAGGACGATACTCTGCTTCAAACTTTTATTTCCGCAGGGTTACAGGGCATAGAGGTATATCACCCTGATCATGATTCGGTTCAATCATCCCATTATAAAGGATTGGCAAATGCGTTCAATCTATTTGCTGTTGGGGGGTCAGACTTTCACGGTCAAGAAGCGGGGCATGTGCGGGAGCTTGGCTGTCAGGGGCTTTCAGCCCAAGAATACCGGGACTTTCAGGATTATTTCAGACGGTACATCCGCAAATAAATTCTTTACCCTTAAAAAAGGAATTTTGACGGTGATAACGAATAATGATATAATTTAATATGCCTATGCGGTATTTTTTTTTAGACTTCCCATGAGGAGGTAGACGTGAAAAAAGGAGTTCTTAAGCAGCAGCCACGGATTACAATCGATAAAACATTCTGCAAGCAAAATTGCGGTATCTGTAAAAGTTTTTGCCCTAAGGATGTTCTTGATATCGGTGAAGACGGTAAAGCGTATGTAAAAAATCCCGAAGCATGTATAAATTGTGGGCTGTGTGAACTCCGTTGCCCGGACTATGCGATTACACTGGAGGATGGCAATGACTGAATCTACGCGGCTTATGCAGGGCAATGAAGCTTGCGTAGCCGGGGCTCTTTACGCAGGACTCTCTTTTTTTGCCGGCTACCCAATTACGCCGTCAACGGAGATCGCAGAAATCTTAGCCAAACGTTTGCCACAAAACGGTGGAAAATTTATTCAAATGGAAGATGAGATTGCCAGTCTGGCAGCCTGTATCGGAGCTTCACTGACAGGCGCTAAAGTTATGACGGCAACCAGCGGTCCTGGATTCAGCCTGATGCAGGAGAATCTAGGCTACGCAATCATGACAGAAACACCTTGTGTTATCGTTAACGTCCAACGTATGGGTCCCAGCACCGGGGCTCCCACTGCTCCATCCCAGGGGGATGTGATGCAGGCCCGTTATGGCACCCACGGCGACCATGAAATCATTGTCCTCACGCCGTCATCGGTAGCAGAAACGTTTACCCTCACTGTAAAAGCGTTTAATTTAGCAGAGTTGTTGCGCACACCGGTGATTCTTTTAATGGATGAGATTGTCGGCCATATGCGTGAAGGAGTTTCACTTCCGGGAGAAGGAGAGTTGCCTGTTGTTACAAGGCTTGTTCCGGTAAAAGGAATGAAAGATTACCTGCCATATCGTGCGGATAAGAACGGAGTGCCGGTAGTAGCACCGTTTGGTGCCGGATATCGCTTTCACGTTACCGGGCTCTTCCATGGAGAAGACGGTTTCCCCAGTAATAAACCGCAGGATATTGAGTATCTTGGTATGAGACTGCATAAAAAAATAGAAAATCACAAAGACCATTATTCTTTTTTTGAAGAATATCTTACAGAGGATGCTGAAATTATTGTGGTTGCCTACGGTGGCACTGCCAGATCTGCCCAGGCTGCGGTAGAATCAGCCCGTAGTCAGGGAATAAAGGCAGGGCTCTTCCGGTTAATTACTTTATGGCCTTTTCCCGAAAGTGAAATTGAGCGTGTATGTTCGCAGGCTCGGGCTGTCGTTAGTGCAGAAATGAATATGGGTCAGATTAGCCGTGAATTGGAGCGGGTATTAGGCAAAGACGCTTCCCTTCATAAAGTTACCCATATTGATGGAACTTTATTGCCGCCGCAAAAAATACTGTTAAAGATTCAGGAGGCGGCAGTCAATGACTAAAACTGCTGATATCAAGCCGTATCTGCGGCTGGAACGCTACCCGACCATCTGGTGTGCAGGTTGTGGTAACGGGCAGGTGGTTGGGGCATTCCTTCGTGCAATCAGTACCCTTGATTGGGATCCAAAAAAGGTTGTCGTAGTTTCAGGCATTGGGTGTTCATCCCGGGCGTCCGGTTATCTTAATTTTAATACTATGCATACGACCCATGGCAGGCCATTGCCTTTTGCCACAGGGATTAAACTTGCCAATCCGGAATTGCATGTGGTTGTAATGGCCGGTGACGGCGACACCACGGCTATTGGCGGTAATCATTTTATTCACGCAGCCAGACGGAATATTGGCATAACAATGATTGTTTTTAATAACGGTACCTATGGTATGACCGGAGGTCAATGTTCTCCCATGACAGGTCATGCATGTAAAGCAACAACCGCGCCCTATGGAAACCTGGACACACCCTTTGATATTTGCAAACTGGCAGAAGCCGCCGGCGCCACATTTGTCGGGCGCGGCATTACGTATGCTCCGGTCAAGTTGGAATCTCTAATCACAGAAGCTTTGAAGCATAAGGGGTTTTCAGTTATCGATGCAGTTACACAGTGCCCCACTTATTACGGGCGCTTAAATAAAATGGGTTCACCGGCAGATATGTTGACATGGCAGAAGGAACATGTAATCTCTCTGGAAAAAGCTGCTTCTTTACCAAAGCATGTGATTCAGGATAAAATTGTTACAGGTGTATTTGTAAAGGATTTACGTCCGGAATACACCACTCTTTACCGCCGTCTTCACGAGCAATGCGGGGAAGATGACTGCCATGATTAAAAAAGAATTTCGTCTTAGCGGTTCAGGTGGGCAGGGTTTGATTCTGGCGGGGATTATTTGGGCCGAAGCGGCAGTACGAGCTGGCTACTATGCGGTACAGTCTCAATCATACGGTCCGGAAGCCAGAGGAGGAGCAAGTAAAGCGGAAGTCATAATCAGCGACAGGCCCATTGCTTACCCTAAAGTTGACTGTCCAGATTATTTCCTCGCGTTGACACCTGAAGCATACACCAAGCACTGTAAAGATTTGTCGGCCACAGGTACTGTAATTATTGACGACCAATTAGAAAACGATGATTGCCCTGCAAATTCACTGAAACTACCCATTTTAGAGACTGCAAGAAGCCTGGGCCGCGAAATTGTTGCTAACATGGTTAGCCTGGGCATCATTGTTGCCTTGACGGGTTTGGTTGATGAGGAAGTTGTAGTGGAAGTCATTCAGAAACGTGTCCCTGCCGGGACAGCTTCGGTAAATACTGAAGCGTTCAGGAGAGGATACGCTTTGATAGACTCTAATAAATCCGGAGGTGAGGCGGAACATTACATTTAAATTAGTTACAGACAGAAAATCGGTTAGGGAGGAGATAAAATATAATGGAAAATAATATAATTTTTGGTCTAGAGGTTATGATCATCGGCTTTGCGGTTGTCATGGCTATTCTCTACCTGTTGTACCTAATTTTACTCGGGTTTAGTAAGGTTTGCGTCAGACCTTCTAATAATGAGTCAAGGAAAGGGCAATTGGCTTCGCCGACCTCTGCAGTCTTGGATGAAGTCGGGTCCGCGCCGGTGGCAGCCGGAATTAGTCAGTCTAATTACAATTACGGTACTGCCCCCGAAATTGTTGCTGCCATAACTGCCACAATTTCAGCCTATCTGGATTTACCTGCCGCACAATTCCAAATTGTTTCCCTGCAACCGTCTCACTCTGCCGGAGTGGTAGACAACTGGGCACTGCTGGGGAGAAAAAGAGCAATAGAGAAGCGTCAGGATTTAGCAATGTATAGAAGGGAGAGGAAAACATGAGAGAATTTAGAATCACCGTAAACGGTCAACCCTACGAAGTATCAGTCGAGGAAATGGGTTCCACCAGCCCAATTGCGGCTCCGGCGGCTAAACCGCCTGTGGTTGCAAAACCGCCCGCTCCGACTCCACCCGTCAAACCATCTGCTGCCGCTCCCAGACCTGCTCCTGCCGCTGCACCAAAGCCAGTTGCTCAATCAACAGGAGGAGGAGCCGGGATTACAGCGCCAATGCCTGGTGTGATTCTCAACATTATGGTTACAGTCGGACAATCTGTTAAAGAAGGCGATGTATTACTCATTCTCGAAGCTATGAAAATGGAGAACGAGGTGACTTCACCGTCAGCCGGTACCGTTAAAGAAATTCCTGTCAGCAAAGGCAGTAATGTAAATACCGGTGACCTGATGATCGTCATTGAATAGGGGGAAAACCGATGCTTGATAAGATGATAATTTTTTTACAGGGCACCGGGTTTTCGGCAATGACACTTCCCCAACTGCTGATGATTATTATCGCCTGCGTCCTGCTTTATCTGGGGGTAGAAAAAAAATATGAACCTTTATTAGTCGTACCAATCAGTTTCGGTATGCTTTTAGTCAACCTGCCTTTAGGTGATATTATGGCTTACGCTGTTTATGATCAGGGTAAGCTTGTATCAGCAGCAGGCCTGCTTCGCTATTTTTACTCGGGTATTGAACTAGGAATCTTCCCGCCTTTGATTTTTCTCGGGATCGGTGCCATGATAGACTTTGGCCCACTAATTGCTAATCCTAAGACTCTGCTCTTAGGTGCTGCTGCACAGTTCGGAATATTCACTACGTTAATTGGCGCAATATGGTTGGGCTTTTCCCCATCACAGGCAGGTTCCATCGGAATTATCGGTGGTGCCGACGGCCCGACCGCTATTTTCCTCACATCCCGGCTGGCCCCGGAGCTTCTGGGATCGGTGGCTGTTGCTGCGTATTCGTACATGGCGCTTGTCCCGATCATTCAGCCTCCAATCATGAAGTTTTTTACCACAGTAGAAGAAAGAAAAATTGTTATGGAACAGTTACGTCCTGTCACTCGGATCGAACGTATCCTTTTCCCGGTAATCGTTGTCATCTTGTGCGGACTCCTGTTACCGCCGGCAATTCCCCTTTTAGGGATGCTGATGTTCGGCAACCTTTTACGGGAGAGCGGTGTTACTGACAGGCTGAGTAAGGCTGCGCAAAACGAACTGAATAACATTGTGGTGATCCTGCTGGGAATTGCTGTTGGCGCGTCAGCCAGTGCAGAGATGTTCCTTACAGCCAGTACGATAAAAATTATTGTACTGGGCCTGGCTGCATTTGCGGTGGGTACCGCAGCAGGTGTTTTAATGGGTAAACTTATGTGCAAGATGAGCGGAGGTAAGATCAACCCGCTCATTGGCTCAGCCGGCGTTTCCGCCGTACCGATGGCCGCCAGGGTTTCTCAAGTGGTAGGCCGTGAAGCCAACCCGAATAACTACCTGCTGATGCACGCTATGGGACCCAATGTCGCCGGTGTTATAGGGTCTGCTATCGCAGCAGGCATTCTGTTATCTCTCTTGGGCTAGGTAAAAATTTAATTACAAAAAGAACCTCACAGTGGCTTTTTGTTAGGTGTCATGTAAATGAAAGCGGTTTACATGAAACTTTCGGCCGAGTGTGAGGTTCTTTTTTGTTATCTCCGGAACGTATAAGGTTATTCAGGAAAAATCAGGCAACATAATCTTCGACATATTTCCATATGAATGATATAAGTCATTGATAAAGAAGGTGTCTTAACTGAGGGCTCATAAACCGAAATCGTCGCGAGGTTTCATTATAATTATTTTTATCACTCTTTTATCAGGATTTGTGTTTACCGACTATTTATATCATCGTAACCGAATCTACGGCGGCGTCTATATAAACGGTCAATATGTTGGCGGGTTGACAATAGCCGAGGCAGACAAACAACTTGTTAAAAACATAGAAGGGCTGGAAGAGGAAACAGTCTTCTTCAGTTATAATGATGCTAGTTGGGCTTTACGTAAATCAGAGCTGGGTGTTACAGTGGATATGGAATCTACCCTGCGAGAAGCCTGTCTCACAGGGAGAAAGGGAGCACACATCCGGAATTACTATGCACGGGTTATGCTACTCGCAGACCCTGTTACAACGCCGATTCATTACAGGATAGACCGTCAGGTTTTTTATAAGGCAATGTCTGCGCCGGCAAAAGCCGTATTGCGAGAACCGCAAGACGCTGTATATATTCTGACTGAAAATGGAGACAGGGTTGAAGTTTTACCTGACCAGCCTGGCAGAAAGCTAAATATGGCAAAAACGCTTGAGAGATTATATGAGATGTTGCCGGCTTACAAGGCACCTGACCCTGTGGAACTACTTGTAGACGAGGTAGAGGCGGCCAGAACGGCTGCCTATCTTGAATCACTCCGTGTCAGGGAACCAGTCTCCGCGTTTTCCACTGATATTTCCTCATCATTGCCCAACCGGCTGCATAATATCAAACTTGCCGCCAATGCCCTGGACGGTACCCTGGTTGAGCCGGATAAAGAGTTTTCCTTCAACAGTGTGGTAGGACCGGCAGATGCGGCAGAGGGATATAAATCAGCACCGGTGATTGTGGCAGGAGAATTGGTTGAAGGAGTAGGCGGAGGCGTATGCCAGGTATCCACAACACTTTATAATGCCATACTTTTAGCTGATTTAAGCATAGCGGAGCGGAGGAACCACAGCCTGATGGTGGGATATGTGCCACCCGGGCTGGATGCCACCGTCTCTCATGGTTGGATTGATCTCCGTTTTTTAAACGATCGGGATCATGCCGTCTGGGTTCGGGCATTTGTTTCGGGATACCGACTTACGATCAAACTCTACGGTGACCCTATCCCTGGCCAGGAAGTCAAGGTGGTAACGACTGACACGGAAAAGATTGCCCAGGGCGTTAAATATATAAAAACGGCAGACCTGCCAGTCGGTGTAAAAGAAAAAGTGAAAGACGGTCAACCCGGGTACCGAGTCAATGTATGGCGGGTTTCGTACATAAACGGAGAAGAAATAAGAAGGGAGCTGCTTTCCAGGGACACCTATAAAGCGGTCCCTGATGAATACTTGTTGGGAACCGGTGAAGTATCAGTCTCTGCAGATAATGTCGGGCAGGAAATTGAGTAAAGAATCACGAAACAGTACCTGGGTGATAAGAATGACAGAGACAAAAATATATGCACTTGGGGATTCCATTACTTATGGCTTCCCATACGGTCCTGCGCACTCATGGGTTACCGTGATTGCCCAGAGGCTACCGATTCCCATTATTAACGGCGGCATCAACGGTGATACAATTGAATTTATGCTGCACAGGTTGAAGCGTGCACTTGTTACAAACCCCAGTCATCTGATATTGTTAGGCGGGACCAATGACGCTTACTGGGGACATTCCGTAAAAGATATTGGCCCAACTGTCACAGAAATTTGCAACCGCTGCCGTGATGCCGGCATCCATGTAATTCTCGGCCTGCCTATTCCCGTTGACGAGTATAACGTTGAGTCCATCCTGGCAGAATACCGGGCGTTTATATCAGATACGGCGAAAAGAGAAGGGTATTCCCTTATACCGTTCCAAGAGGCCTTCCTGGACAAAGGTAACCGCTTTAGAATTGAATTTACTACTGATGGCTGTCACCCTAATATTGACGGGTATGAGGCAATGGCTGAGATTGCCGAACGTTATCTGGCAAGAATCTTATAAATACAAAACCGCCCTTCCGGCTTGGCAAAGTCGGAAGGGCGGTTTATAATAGAAGGGAATATATGTTCGGGGTGAAGATATGCGCCAAATTATTCATGTGGATATGAATGCCTTTTATGCTTCCTGCCATCAGGTTACCAATCCTGCCTGGCGGGGGAAGCCCATTTTAGTTGCGGGAGATCCCCGGAAAAGACATGGAATCATTCTTACAGCGTCCTACGAAGCAAGACGCTGCGGCGTAAAGACGGGAATCCCTGTCTGGCAGGCTCGCAGACTGTGTCCGCAGGGAATTTTTGTCCCCCCCGACCACCGGCTGTACCAGGATTTCTCAGCACAGATTCTCGAACTACTCAAAGGATACACGCCTCTGGTGGAGCCATACTCTATCGATGAGGCCTGGCTTGATGTTACCGGATCAGGAAGGCTGTTCGGTTCGGCGCAGGAGATTGGCCGGGACTTACAGAAAAGAATTGGCTCAGAGTTGGGTATCCCTTGTTCTGTTGGGATATCCGCCAATAAATTCCTGGCAAAAATGGCGTCTGAACGTAATAAACCCTGTGGATTTACTGAACTGTTTCCCCGGGATGTGCCTGAGAAGCTATGGCCGCTTCCGGTGGGGGAGATGGTTGGCGTAGGTCGCAAGCTGTCTCCGGCATTAACAGAAATGGGAGTAGATACGATTGGACGACTGGCATCTCTGCCAGTACAACTATTAGTCAGCCGTTTTGGGGTTATCGGTGAAGCGCTGCATCATCTTGCCCACGGCAGGGATGATTCGCCCGTGGATCCCACAGCAATGGAAACAGTAAAATCTGTTGGCCATTCAATAACGCTGCCCAAAGATATTAACAACCCGGAAGACGTAGCCCGGGTATTGCTTGACTTGAGCGAACGGGTCGGACGGCGTTTGCGCCAGGGATGCAATCTGGCCCGGACAGTTACATTGACCGTCAAAGATCAGAACTTTGTCAGCGCGACCAGGTCAAGGACGTTACCTGAGCCGACCGGGCTCACGGAAGTAATCTATCAGACCACCGTCGGCGTGTACAGACAGTGCTTCGAACCCTGGCGGAAAATCCGCTTACTGGGAGTCAGTGTGTCTAATCTTATCCCCGACGACGCTGGGTACCAGTTAAGCCTCTGGGACAATTCCGGAGAAAAGCTGATTAGCTTGTCAAAGACTGTGGACGGGATACGGGACCGTTACGGAGACTCGGCGCTACTCCGGGCCCGTCTCTACAACAGCAAAGAGAAGAGAGGCAAATTAGATGGCCCGGTGCCCGAGACCGATGGCGACCTCGTTTAAATGCAATAAACCTATTGCAAAAAAAATGGCCACGGCAACATGATCACCCTTCCTGGCAATACCAACTTTGCCACCCACATTTAACCCCAGAGCTTTTGGCATGATTTGTGAAAGGGCTTCTCTGGCCGCCCCGGCTACGCCGCCTTCTGCCAGGTGTGTGCCTTCAATAATACCCTCCCGTTTCGCTGCGACAACAGCCCGTTCCACCACTTTCTGAACTGATGATATAAACTCACCACCGTAATCTACGGCTGTCGCTTTAATCCCTTCCTCTGCCAATGCGGCCTTTAACTCCCGCTCCGCCTCACGGTCTGCGGAAAGCGCCAAGCGGATGGCAGCGCCGGCAATCACTTTACTTTCCAGTTGTCCCAAACGAATCACCCCTCTTTTGTAGCCAAATTCAACCACATACTGAACACATTATATACAATGGACTAAAAGAAAACAAGCGGACAAACTGTCCGCTTGTAAAGAGGGACTAAGTTAAGATTTTCTTGTCAGAAGGACTTCCAACCTGTCTTTTTTAAAGCCGATAACAATTTCGTTATTCACACTAATAACCGGCGCTGCCTTTTGGCCCGAAATAAGCCACATTTCTTCAAATGCATTGCGGTCCTCAACAATATTGTACTCTTTGAACGTGACCCGATTTTGTGAAAGGAACTCTTTCACTTCCAGACACGGTCCTCAGTATTTACCTGCGGAATAAACAGTAATCGTTGGCTGGTCCATAAACATCCCCCTTTTACCTGATATTTTTTTCTTTCCGGGTTGACCAACCCAGAAGACTGTAAAATACTCAGTAGCGGGCAGCACCTTCGATCATTAAGAAGGCGCCGATAATAACGGCAATGGCCGCCCCTATATAACTGCCAGGCAATACACGCAATGCACCGAGAGCTATAAGAATACTGCCTAAAATAATTCTAACCACCATATCAAAGCGTCCAATATTGCGTTTTACACCAAAAAGGTACATAAAAAAACCTCCCATGATAGTTTGTATCACCGGGAGGTTTTTATTCTACTATAATCTGTACATCATTTGAATCAAGGCTTGCCGTAAAACTTGCAGCACTAACAGAGCGAGGATGGGGGACAGATCAAGTGGTAATCCGCCCTTAGGCATAAGCTTTCGAAACGGAGCCAGGATGGGTTCTGTGCCTTCATAAAGTAGTCGCAGAACAGAATGATCAGGATTATGCGGAATCCAGGACAGAATGACCCTGGCAATAATCAACCATGTCAAAATTTCAAAAAACATGTTCACAATCAGAGGTAACTGCAACACAAAACCAGCTCCTTGTTTAGATTACAAATTATATTGTATCACAAGGATAGCTGTTTGGATAGGTTTTACTCACTGTTTTCATCCCAGGGACCGGGACAACTGTGGGCTTGCGCCTTTCTGCCCTGGTGAGTAAAACGGTAAACCCCTTCCAACTCAGCAAGGTCTCTTTGCGCCAGTTCCGTAATCTTGGGATAAACATCTTCGCCAAAGCGGGCAGCAATCCCGCAGGAAGAAGACAGGACACGGGGCACCGGAATCAGTTTTACGGTCACGCTCTGGGAAAGCAGCATTTTTTCAAACCGCAGCGCCTGGGAAACAGAATGAAACGTGGCAACATAGTAATCTTCCAAGTTATCATTTTCCTTCTTTATTAATTGTGATTGTGAACTCTCCATTCTGATCATCAACGGTACAGGAGCAGTCATAATTTTTGACCAGACGGCGGATATTTTCAGCGGATACCCGACTGTCGGCCAGTACAGTGATATTGGTTAACCCCTGATCTAATGCTTGTTTCGTTCGTATGACCGGCTCGGGACAGGAAAGGCCTCTCACATCAATATTACCGCTCATGGGTGACGCCCCCTTTAACTGGGATTTTAACCTTTGGCAGTGTAAATGTAAAGCCGACGAGGAGGAGGAAAGCCCCGGCAATCACAGCGCCCCATTGACCAGCTGCGCCGACACCGGCTGGACTTGCGGCCAACCCGAAGTTATGGGAGAAAGCAGCGCCAAATAACAATCCCAGAAAAACCATGGCCGCATCCGAGTCACCTTCACCGGCCATTACCGTCTGACGCAGAGGGCAACCGCCAAGAAGGGTGGCACCCAAGCCAACAACGGCAAGGCCAAGGAAATTCCAAACACCGTCTGTATGGGCGACAGGCTGACCGGCAAAGCCGAATTTGAAGTAACCAAGCGCCATATTACCGATAAAAGCAGCGACAAAGATCGCCAGAGAGCCGTAAAGCAGGTGTGGGTCTTTAATCAGCATCAGGTCACGGAAACAACCAGCCTGACATAAACGACTGCGTTGAACGACCATGCCGATAATCAAACCTGCCGCCAGGGAAATAAGAAACGGAGCACGGGCAGCGCCGGGACCGCTTTCACTGAAAAAGATAAATATAGGTGCCGTCATCAAAAGAATAACCAATATAATAGCGAGTACAGGGATTGCCATACCGTTACCGGAGCTCAGATTATAGGAACGCCCCAGAGAAAAACCGCGCCGCAGGAAAAGTACACCAATATAGATACCAAAAATAAATCCGAACAGACCAACCAATGCATTCAGGTCACCCGCAGAAAGCCGTAAAACCATGCGCAGCGGACAGCCCAAAAAAACTAATGCTCCAATCATTACAGCCATTCCAATAAAGAAGCGGATAATGGGGGAAGAGCCTCCGCGGGCGCGAAACTCTCCTACAAACAAGGCAATAATAAATGAGCCAAGAATAAATCCGGATATTTCAGGCCGTATGTACTGGACAGCTGCCGCCCTGTGCAAGCCCAGCCCCCCTGATATGTCCCGTACAAAACAGGCAACACAAACACCCATATTGGCCGGGTTGCCGAACCGGACAAGCAGCACTCCAAAAAATCCCGCTATAATCCCGCTAACAATAATTAAACGTTTATTCATCATTCACCTCCAATAATTAGTAACCACATTCATTATACTTACTGCAAATCCTACTAACAAATAGGTTTTAACTATTACATTTTTGCTGTTATAGAAAATACTGATGACACAAGAATACAAAAAATGACTTTGCACACAGACAGCGGCAGGAATTATCATTCTGTTTGCGAAAATACTAACGCAAGGACGGTGAATATATGGAGTTCTACCAACTGGAAGCATTTGTTGCCGTTGTTGCGCAACGTTCCTTTTCTAAAGCTGCACAGCAATTATTTTTAAGTCAGCCAACCGTCAGTGCCCATGTGAAGAGCCTGGAGACTGAACTGGCCATGCCCCTTTTAGACCGGGGTAAAAATGAAATAATCTTAACCTCAGCCGGTGAAACGCTGTATCGTTATGCCAGAGATCTCCTCGATATCCGGGCAAACGCTCTGGCTGACATCAGAAGCAGTAATATAGTCAGTGAGGAAACTCTTACCATTGCGGCAAGTTCTGTACCGTGCCAGTATTTGCTTCCCCAGATAGTGGCCGCTTTTGAGTTGCAGTTTCCCATGGTTTCGGTTGCATTAAAACAGGAAAACTCCCGCCAGGTATGCGAGGATGTACATAACTATCATTACCCATATGGTATTGTTGGCGAAAAACATTTTTTGCCCAGACTTACATATACCGCTCTTCTAAACGACGAACTCGTTTTGGCTGTACCAAACAGGGAAGAATACCAGGAATTATTACATAAAAACAACCTAACGGTTGCTGATATCATTGGCTATAAACTTTTGATGAGGGAACCAGGCTCCGGTACCCGTTCCTTTTTTGAAGCGGAACTGCTTAAAAACGGAATTACTCTAAACGATATTCATTTTACAGTGTACAATAGTCAGGAAACAATCAAGCAAGTCGTAAGACGTGGGCTGGGTATTACTATTATCTCCAGGCTGGTCATGGAAGACTATCAGGAATTTGGACTGGTGGCTGTCCGTTCACTACAGGATCTGGACTTAAAGCGAGAATTCTATCTTGTCCACCACGACAAACGGATTCTTTCACCTGCGGCTAAAGCTCTCAGGGATTTCATTATGAAAACATATTACCAGGAGGATAGAAAATGAGGGAAGTATATGCAGATCACGCCGCCACAACATTTCCAAGACATCCTCAGGTGCCGGAAGCTATGTCGTCTTTTCTTCTGGATATTGGTTGCAGCCCGGGACGGGGCGGCTATCGCAGATCATTAGATGCATCCCGGTTAGTTTATGACTCAAGAGCTTTAATGGCCGAATTCTTCAAAGTACCTCAACCGGAACAAGTGGTCTTTACCCCCAGTGTGACGTATTCGTTAAATCTCCTGATTAAAGGCCTCCTGCAACAGGGTGATCATGTGATTATCTCTTCCATGGAACACAATTCAGTTGTTCGCCCTCTGACCCGCCTCGTACGGGAGCGGGCTGTTACATTGGACGTTGTACAGTGCAACACAGACGGGACATTAGACCCACTACAAGTAAAAAATGCCATCAATAATCAGACAAAACTAGTTGTTCTTACCCATGCTTCCAATGTCACCGGGACATTTCTGCCCGTTCATGAAGTCGGCGAAATCCTGAAGGGTAAAGATATTTTCTATGCCATAGATGTCGCCCAGACTGCCGGCAGTGAAAGCTTAGGTTTTGGCGCCATGAACTGTGACTACCTGGCGTTCACCGGTCACAAAGGATTACTGGGCCCTCCGGGCATCGGCGGCCTCTGCATCAGCGAAAGAGCGGCGGAAGCTACCGAGTCTCTGGTAGAGGGAGGAACCGGCAGCCGATCAGAAGATGAGAACCAGCCCGGCTTTCTTCCCGATAAATTTGAAAGTGGCACACTGAATGTTCCCGGTATAGCCGGACTGGCTGCAGGTGTAAAACTGGTTAATGAACTGGGGCTGGAGACCTTGCAAAAACATAAACGGGAACTGACAGCAGCCTTGCTTCTGGGTCTGGCAGAGATGCCGGAAATCGAGGTCTACGGCACAAAAAACCCGCATACCACCGCTGCCACCGTTTCCATCAATGTAAAAGGCATGGATAACGGTGACCTCAGTTTTATGCTCGAACAAGGCTTTGGCATTATGACTCGCTCCGGGCTACACTGCTCACCACTTGCTCACCGGACCATCGGTACATTTCCTCAGGGAACTCTCCGTTTCTCGTTAGGATGGACCAATACTTCCAGCGATGTAGAACACATCCTTAGTGCTCTAAGCGAAATAATTCGTGAGAATTAACGGAGTCTATATAAAATAATGGAACCCCTGAAACTTTTTCGCGTCAAAAGAACTACAATAACAAAGGGGGTTCATAAATGAAGAAAATGTTACCGTTGATCGTTGTTGCAATGTCCGTACTATTGCTTTTTGCCGGCATGGCCGGTGCGGTGGTTCTTGAAGAGCCATTGGTGTTGGAAGAAGGAATGATGGGTATCACTGCCATCATGGACGAACCGGTGGAGAATATCGTTGGTGTCGGCATTGAAGGAGAAGTTGTCATCACTGCCATTGATTTAGAAGAACTGGAGCCAATTGAACCGTATTTGGACAATGAAGTAGACCCCGTTGCAGAGGAACTTATGAGTACCACAGCCATCGGTATTGAAGGAGATGGAGAAGTCACAGCCACTGGTATCGAAGCAGAAACTACAGCCACAGGTGCCACTGCTAACGACTATACCAAGTATCTTATTATTGCGGGTCTCGGAATTCTTGGTTTGGCCGTGTTCACGACCAGACGGAAAAAACTGCAACCAGTCACTGCCAAATAATTAATTAATTAATAAGAAGGCGCTTCGGCGCCTTTATTCTTTTGATGCATATCGTCACGGAGTCAGCTGATACTAAAGACAAACATGCAAAGGGGCTGACGAGTTGGAAAAACGCAGAGCAATACAAATCATGGCTTCCGATGAAAAATTTGAAGTAATCTACAAAGACAAACCAGTCTGGATCGAAGGTGTCAACGAAAACACTGCCAATGTCACAGTAATGGGCACATGCACAACTATGGACGTCCCATTCACAGAACTCCACGAACCCGGTGCAAGAGGATAACGGCACACGGGGACAGGTTATTTCGCCCATATATAACAGTTGAAGGATAAAGATGTTGCAAAGCGGGGGTAACCCCGCTTTGCTTTTTGGGTAAATTATATTACAATGGTAACGATACATAAAAACTTGGAATGGGACGAAAATCTGTCCCCATGTCCCAGGAGTGGATATATTGCTGAAGAAGACATATACGATGCAGGTGTTTGGGTGTCAGATGAATGAGCGGGATGCGGAGACGTTGCGGGGTTTTTTGGATGAGTTGGGGTATGAGGAAGTGGAAAAGGCTGCAGATGCTGATTTGGTGATTATGAATACTTGTGCTGTACGCCAGAAGGCGGAGGAGAAGGTGTTTGGGCGGATTGGCCGGTTGGGAAAGATGAAAGTGGACAGGCCTGAGATGATGATTGCTATCTCGGGATGTATGGTACAGCAGGGAGAAGTGGCAAAGAAGATTAAAAAGAATTATCCGTTCGTGAATTTGATTTTTGGTACCCATAATATTGCTGCGTTTCCCGAGCTTTTGCAGCGGGCAAAAGAGAGCGGGGAAACCGTTCTGGATCTGTGGGAAGATGCGGGGGAAGTGGTGGAAGGGTTACCTGCCACGAGGAAAGACGGGATTAAAGCCTGGGTGAATATTACCTACGGCTGTAATAACTTTTGCTCGTATTGTATTGTACCTTATGTGCGGGGCAGGGAGCGGAGCCGGCTACCCGGTGATATTATAACAGAAATTAAGGGTCTGGCTGACAGGGGATATAAAGAAGTAACACTTCTGGGGCAGAACGTGAATTCATACGGGAAAGATTTGGAAGATGATATTGATTTTGCGGACTTGCTGGGGCGTGTTGATCGGGAGACTGGGATTGCCCGGGTTCGTTTTATGACATCCCATCCCCGTGATTTTAATGAAAAGCTGGCGAAGGTGATTGCGGCCGGTGAAAGTATTTGTGAGCATATTCATTTGCCGATTCAGTCCGGCAGCAACCGTATTCTTGAATTGATGAACCGGGGGTATAGCCGGGAGCATTACCTCGGTTTGGTGGAAATACTGCAACGGCATGTGCCGGATTGTGCGTTGTCCACAGACCTGATTGTAGGTTTTCCCGGAGAAACTGAGGAAGATTTTAACCAGACTTTGGATATCGTTGAAAAAGTTGGCTTTGACGCCGCTTTTACTTTCTTATATTCGCCGCGACAGGGAACACCTGCGGCTGAGTTGCCTGGACAGGTGCCGAGTGGAGTTAAGAAAGAACGTTTCGGCAGGCTGTTGGAGGTGCAGAACCGTTGGAGCCTGCAACGAAGTGAAGCGTTGATTGGAAAGATTGAAGAGGTTCTGGTAGAGGGGCCCAGTAAAACAGATGCCCGTACCTTAACCGGCAGGACACGGAGTAGTAAAACAGTGAATTTTTCAGGGGATGATATCCGGGCGGGAGACATTGTCCGGGTGGAGATTGTGGAGGCTAGAACATGGAGCCTGGTGGGGAGGATCTGGCTTGAAAGCTGAGACACCAATGATACGGCAGTTCAATGAAATTAAAGAACAGAACCAGGATAAGATTCTGTTGTTCCGGGTAGGCGACTTTTATGAGATGTTTTTTGACGACGCTAAAACCGGGGCCAAAGAGCTGGAAATTACGCTGACAGCCCGGGACACTGTGCCGCTGGCCGGGTTTCCTTATCATGCACTGAATAACTACCTGGGCAGGCTAATTGAGCGGGGCTATAAGGTCGCTATTTGTGAACAGGTAGAAGACCCGAAGCTGGCCAAGGGTATTGTTAAACGGGAAATTATCCGGGTGATTACTCCGGGTTCCGTGATCGAGTCTTCCTTGTTGGACGAGAAGAGCAATAATTATCTAGTTGCCGTGTATGCGGGCAAAGGTGGCTACGGACTGGCCGCCGTTGATGTATCCACCGGTGATTTTGTAGTCACCCAGGGCAAAGGAAAACAGGCGGAGAAAATTCTCTCTGATGAATTAACCCGTTTGCAACCGGCCGAAGTCCTCATAAATGAGAGTGCCCGGGATGATGCTTTCTTTTTGCAAACCATAGCCAGAATGGACAGGCAACCTTCTGTCAATATATTCCCGGACAAGCATTTTACGTTTCGGCAGGCAGAAAATACTTTGCTGTCGCAGTTTAGGTTGGCCAGTCTGGACGGGCTGGGCTGCAATGATTTTGCACTGGGAGTGCCTGCGGCAGGGGCGGCACTCCGTTATTTAAGGGATAACAGTCAAAACGATCTGCAACACTTACATAAGCCTGCTGTGTACTTTCCTGAAGGATATATGCTCCTTGATGGCGCGACGCGGCGCAATTTGGAGCTAACCCGGACGATTCGGGATGAAAAAAAATACGGTTCACTCCTTTGGGTACTGGATAAAACACAGACAGCCATGGGTGCCCGCCTGTTAAGGCGCTGGATAGAACAGCCTCTTTTGGATAGGGAAGCCATTAACGATCGCCTGAATACGGTTGAAGAATTGTTTAACAGTGTTGTGCTGGGGGATGAACTCTTGGAACTGCTCGACCAGGTTTATGACCTGGAGAGGTTAATGGGCCGCGTTCACTGTGAAAGTGCTAATGCCAGGGATTTAGTAGCACTACGTAAGACGCTTTCCATGCTCCCGCAGATTCGATTCCTGCTTGAGAAAAAGGGCGGCTCATCCCTGGGGAAATTGGCGCAAGAATTGCCTGACCTCTCCGATTTGACGATATTTCTCAGTCAAGCATTGGCCGATGATCCCCCTCTTACCATTAAAGATGGGGGCCTTTTACGAGACGGGTTTCACGGGGAAGTAGACCAGTTGCGTTATACCCGCCGCCACGGCAAAGATTATATTTTGGAGTTGGAACGGAAAGAACGGACGCGGACGGGGATTAAGTCTTTAAAAATTGGCTTTAATAAGGTGTTCGGATATTACATTGAAGTGACTCGAATGAATCAGCATCTTGTTCCTGAAGATTTTATACGCAAACAGACGTTGGCAAATGCTGAACGATTTATTACTCCCGATTTAAAGGAATATGAGTCACAGATTCTGGGGGCGGATGAAAAAATCTGCGCTTTGGAATATGACGTGTTTCTTGAAGTGCGGCAACACGTAGCTCAGCACACGGTGCAGATCCAAAAAACAGCATCTACACTGGCTGCGCTCGATGTTTTTCAGTCTTTGGCTAAGGTGGCCAGAGATAACCGGTATGTCAGACCCCGGGTGGAGGACAGTTGCGGCATTGAAGTCCGGGATGGACGGCATGCTGTTGTTGAGAGAGTTTTACGGAATGAACTGTTTGTTCCCAATGATGTCTCTCTTGATCGCGAAAGCCGGCGGATTTTAATGATTACCGGCCCAAATATGGCGGGTAAATCCACGTATATGCGGCAAGTGGCGCTGATTGTGCTGATGGCGCAAATCGGCAGTTTTGTTCCTGCTGCAGAAGCCCGTATCGGCGTGGTTGATCGGATATTTACCCGGATTGGTGCTGCCGATGATTTGGTGGGCGGTCAAAGTACGTTTATGATTGAAATGAGTGAGGTGGCCGGAATATTAAACGGTGCCACCGGGAAGAGTCTGGTACTCCTTGACGAAGTAGGGCGGGGAACGAGCACCTTTGACGGAATCAGCATTGCCCGCTCGGTGGTAGAGCATTTATATGACAGAGTAGGAGCGTTGACCATGTTCGCCACCCATTATCATGAACTGACAGATATGGCTTCCCGGTACCCCGCTGTGATGAATCTGGCTACCGCTGTAAAGGAGCGGGGGGAAGATATTGTTTTTTTACATAAAGTGATACCGGGCAGTGTTGATCATAGCTACGGTATTCAGGTGGCACGGTTGGCTGGGCTACCCCGTCGGGTGATAGAGCGGTCCTGGGAAATCCTGGCAACGCTGGAGTCGCCTTGCAGCTCCGCCCAAGAAGTGGCGGCTACAGTGACGAATGAACAGATGCAGTTGTTTATTCCTTCACCTGAATTGTTGCAAATCTTAGACCAGATGGATGCTGTTGATTTGATGACGACTACACCTTTGGAAGCGATGCAACTGCTGTATAAACTGCAGCAGGCGCTGAAAGAAGGGAAATAGATGGGGAAAATATTTGTACTGGATGAGATCCTTGCGAATAAAATTGCTGCTGGCGAAGTGGTGGAGAGGCCGGCGGCAGTTATTAAGGAACTGGTTGAGAACGCTATTGATGCCGGCGCAACCCGGATTGATATCAGTATTGCGGGCGGCGGCCTGGAAATTATGCGCGTGGTGGATAACGGCAGCGGTATGGCCCAGGAAGATGTGCCCCTGGCCCTGCAGCGGCACGCAACCAGTAAAATCAGGGACGCGTCTGATTTAGCGGCCATTATTACCCTGGGATTCCGGGGCGAAGCACTGCCAAGTATTGCTTCTGTCAGCCGTTTGCGTATTGTAACCAGACGGGCCGAAGATCTGGCAGGGACGGTGGCCGATATTCACAGCGGCAAGTTGTTGAATCTTGGGGAAGCCGGCTGCCCGGTGGGAACGGAAGTGCGGGTGGAAAATCTTTTTTATAATACACCGGCCCGATTGAAGTTTTTAAAGAGTGAAGGTGCGGAGACGGCCCGCGTGACCGACACGGTCCAGCGTCTGGTGCTGGCATGGCCGGAAATTTCTTTTTCATATACTGTTAACGGCAAGGAACAACTGGTTACAACCGGTAGCGGTGTTCTCGAAGATGTGGTTCACCAGGTCCTGGGTAAAATATCGGCGCGGCAGATGGTGCCTCTTGCATGGAAGGGATCGCTGCTTGCTGTGGAGGGCTTTGTCAGCAAACCTTCTTTGGCCCGGGCGAACCGGAATCTGCAGTTCTTCTTTGTCAATAAACGCCCCGTTCGTTCACCGTTGCTTAGCGACGCACTGCAAACTGCATATCATACGCTACTGCCTCGGAATCGTTTTCCGGCAGCCGTCGTGTTCATACACGTGAATCCCGGAGACGTCGATGTGAATGTGCACCCCGCCAAAAGGGAAATCCGCTTTTCCCAGGAAAGGGATGTTTACAGACAGTTTCTTACCGGAGTTAAGTCGGCACTGAGGGAATCATCCCTGATTGGCGATGTTTATTCAGCGGCAGTTTCAACTGTCAGGGAAACTGCTGCGACTATTTCTTTTGGTGAATATGCTCAGAAGCTACCCGGCACAGCTTTTACCTTAGATTCTGCTATGGAGCAGGAAGTTGTCAGCCAAAATAGCGAACCGGCATCGTCACAGGCTGTCAAATGTGTTTTCCCGTATCTGAGGCCTATTGGACAGCATCTCGCTTCCTATATTCTTGCCCAGGCAGATTCAGGGGAATTATATATTGTCGATCAGCACGCCGCCCATGAAAGAATCTTATACGACACATTTAAGCGGGATCTGGCTGCCGGTGATATACCTGTACAGGAAGTGTTACCTCAAAACTTCGAATTAGACGCTGCAGAAGCCGTAGGCTTAACCAATTCTCTCAAATTATTCGCACAATTAGGATTAACTTTTGAGCCCTTTGGTAATAATACGTTTATCCTGCGGACAGTACCCTTATTTTTCCGTCAGTGCCTAAATCAGGACGATATTATGGAGTTTGTGACCGCAGCTGTTCACCAGGGTGAAACGACAGCCCTCTTTGAAAAAGCACTGCAGATGATGGCCTGTAAGGCTGCCGTTAAAGCAAATCACGCGATGAGCAAAGAAGAAATGGCCGCTTTATTGCGTAATCTGGCCGAAACTGACCAGCCTAATACCTGTCCCCACGGCAGACCTACCGTCCTGGTCTTTAGCAAAGATCTGCTGGCCAGAAATTTTCGGAGGCAGTAGATGGATAAGCTATTAGCAATTGTCGGACCGACAGCGGTGGGCAAATCTCATGTGGCGCTCTCTTTGGCAAAATGTTTGGGCGGAGAAATCGTTTCCGCCGATTCCGTACAGGTATACCGGGGTATGGATATCGGGGCAGCCAAGCCCACTCCGAAAGAAAGGGCCGAAGTTCCTCATCATCTTATTGATATCGTTGAACCTGATGTATATTACACGGTGGCTGATTTCCAGCGGGATGCTCTGGCTGTGATTCATCAGATTCATAGCAGGGGAAAACTGCCGATTCTGGTTGGCGGAACGGGTTTATACACCAGGGCGGTTATCCAGGAGTTTACTTTTAGTGAAAGCGGAATGAATGAAATAATGCGGGAACGTCTCTGGGAAGAGGCAGAAAAAAAGGGTCCCGCTCACCTGCATGCGAAACTGGTTACAGTCGACCCCGTAACGGCAAAAAAGATCCACCCTAATGATTTGCGCCGGGTCATCAGAGCCCTGGAAGTATTTGAACAAAGCAATTGTTCTATCTCGGAACAGGCTGCGAAAACCTCAGGAGAGAGCAGGTACGACACGGCTATGTTTGCATTGACGATGCCCCGGGAAAAGCTATATCAGAGGATTGAAGAGCGGGTAGACAAGATGATGGCCCAGGGCCTGCTGGAAGAGGTGGAAGGGCTGTTAAAGAAAGGGGTGTCTGCTGATGCGAAATCAATGCAGAGCTTAGGGTACCGCCAACTGGTCGCCTGCCTGCAGGGAGATTTGACACTGGAAGAAGCGGTTTCACTCATTAAACGGGATACCCGGCGATTCGCCAAAAGACAGTTAACCTGGCTTCGACGTGAACAGGAAATTACCTGGGTTGATTGTTCTAACTTTGACGGAATTGCCGCGGCAGCGGAAAATATTTACTTTCAATTGGCAGGAAAATATTAACCAAACTAGAATAATAGTTTAATAGCTACAACAATTAGCATATAAAAAAGTTATGGAGGGATTGGGATGAACAAGGGTCCTGTCAATCTACAGGATAATTTTCTTAACATTGCCAGAAAAGAGGACATGATGCTTACGGTTTTTCTGGTAAACGGATACCAGATTAAGGGGACGGTTCGTAGTTTTGACAACTTTACTGTTTTGCTCAATGTAGATAATAAACAGCAGCTGGTCTATAAGCATGCGGTTTCTACGATTATTCCCTTCCGGAACATCAATCTAAATCAAACGACAGAGTAGTCATATATCATTCTGATGCAAACCCTGCGAGGGGGGGCAGCCCTTATCTTTCTATTTTAAGAAGGATAAGGACTGTCCCTTTTCTTTTTGAGTAAACCAATATACCGAAAGAGACATATAATACTTTTATGGGGAGGGAGTTTATGAAGCGGACAGCCCGATTCAGCTATGTCTATAAACGTGAAAACAATGAACTCAAGCATTACCGGAAAGAAAGTATGCCTTTGGCCGAAAAGACTGAGCAGAAACGTGTCCGCCCAGAGGTTACTGTAAATCATGAAAATCTGCAGGCACTTTTCGGGGAATTAGACCAGTTAATCGGCCTGAGTAAAGTGAAGAACCTGGTTCGAGAGATGAAAGCATACGTGGAAATTTGCCGGCGTAGGCAGCAGTTTCAGCTAAAAAATGACAGTATGGTCTTACATATGGTTTTCAAAGGGAACCCGGGCACCGGGAAAACTACGGTTGCCCGGATTTTTGGCAGAATGTTCACGGCACTTCAGGTCTTGCCGAAAGGCCACTTAGTGGAAGTTGAGCGGGCAGACCTGGTCGGTGAATATATCGGTCACACTGCAAAAAAAACACGGGATCAGGTAAATAAAGCAATGGGCGGCATCCTATTCATTGACGAAGCGTATTCTTTGGCCCGGGGTGGTGAAAAAGATTTCGGCAAAGAAGCTATCGATACATTGGTAAAAGCAATGGAAGACCATAAAAATGAATTCGTACTGATTCTGGCCGGATACGAAAAGGAAATGGAGAAATTTTTACGAAGTAATCCGGGATTGCGTTCCCGCTTTCCCATCCATCTCGATTTTCCCGATTATACCAATGAGGAACTTATAGAGATTGCCGGTGTGATGCTCCGTGAACGGCAGTATTGTCTTTCAGTGGGAGCTGAAGATTGTTTGAGCCAATATCTGAAAAGCCAAATCAGCAGCGGAAACGCCAACTTCAGTAATGCCCGCCTTGTCCGAAACCTGCTGGAACGGGCCATCAGGCGTCAGGCCCTGCGTCTTGTGGGCCGTCAGGTTTACAGCAGGGAAGAGCTAATGAAAATTACCCGGGAGGATTTGGCTCCCTGGGGCGATGACAGTAATTCATGGGAATCACCTGTTTAATTGCCTCCGAACGAGCTTTCTGGTAGAATAGAGCGGAGAGAGGCAGGGAAAACAATGGAAAAAGCGGTACTAGTAGGGCTGGAAACCAACAACTCAGCATGGGATGTGGCAGAAACGCTACGGGAATTGGCGGAGCTGGCAGACACAGCCGGCGCAGAAGCGGTGGCCGAAGTCATCCAGCGTCGTCCCAGACCCGATTCCAGATTATATGTAGGTAAAGGCAAAGCGGAAGAAATTCGCATTATCGTGGAAGAAACAGAAGCAGATCTTGTGATCTTCGACGATGAATTGTCCCCTAGCCAGAAGAGAAACCTTGAGGAAGCTATTGGCATCCGTGTCGTTGACCGCACGGCGCTTATTCTTGATATCTTTGCACTCCGTGCTCGTACGAAAGAGGGAAAGCTGCAGGTCGAACTGGCCCAGTTAAATTATTTACTGCCGCGCCTTTCCGGGATTGGTACTGAATTATCAAAACTTGGCGGTGGAATTGGCACCCGGGGACCGGGCGAGACGAAGCTGGAAGTGGACAGAAGGCGTATTCGCAAACGTATCAGTGACTTAAAAGAAGAAATAGAGGACATCAAAAAACACCGTAGCCTGCACCGTCAGGCGCGCCAGTCAATACCGTTGCCGGTGGTGACATTGGTAGGATATACGAATGCTGGCAAATCAACACTCATGAACGCTTTGACTGACGCCGGAGTCTTCGCTGAGGACAAGCTTTTTGCCACGTTGGACCCGACGACACGGGAAGTCATAATACCCGGTGGCAGCAGCTTTTTACTGACAGATACAGTTGGTTTTATTCAAAAGCTTCCGCATCACCTGGTAGCTGCATTTCGTGCCACACTGGAGGAGGTGCTGGAGGCAGATCTGTTATTGCATGTAGTAGACACGTCGCACCCCCAGGCTGAGAGGCAGATGAGTGCAGTAAGTTCCATTCTTACATCAATCGGGGCAGAAGAGAGGCAAACTCTTGTTGTCTTTAATAAATTAGATCTGCCTGAAGCCAGTCTGGCACTTCAGGTTCTATCCCGGGGTTTTTCTGAGTATGTGGCTGTTTCCGCAGTAAAAGCGCTTGGTATGGAAAAACTGCTGACGAAAATTGACGATTTCCTCCGAAAAGATCAAAACCGACTGGATGTCCTCTTGCCCTTTGGGCGGGAGGATGTACTGGCGATGATTCATCGCCATGGAAGAATAGAGCATGAAGAATATTTGCCTGAAGGGATTGCTGTAAAAGCTGTGCTACCTGAGGCATGGCTTGAAAAAATCAAACACACTTTAGAGCATGGAGGTACATCGCAGTGAAAACTCTTGACGCTCTAAAGCGTTACAGTCATCTTTTTGAAGCTGCGGAAGAACAGATAAAAGAGATATGCCACATAGTGGATAACACTGTGTTGTCCAACCAGGGGAGGGTTTTAGCTGCGTTTCAGGAGTTGCAGGTGGATGAGACCTGCTTTTATGACTCCTCTGGATATGGATATAATGACTTTGGCCGGGAGAAACTGGACTCTCTTTACGCAACTGTATTTGGCGGCGAAGCCGGTCTGGTTCGTCCGCAATATGTTTCCGGAACCCATGCCATTGCGTCTGCGATATACGGCGTTTTAAAACCGGGAGAGCGGTTGGTTTCCCTGACCGGGCGTCCATACGATACGTTGCAAAAGGCGTTGGGCCTTACGGTCGGAAGCAATGTCGTGCTATATGATGAAACTGACATGAGTAATGGATTATCTGAAATTGAGCTGGACAGGGTGCTGACTCCTGACACGTCCATTGTGTTCATTCAACGCTCCCGGGGCTATGCAGAGCGACGAACACTTACAGTAGACGACATTCGTATACTGATTACAGCCGTCAGGCAACGTCGACCGGATGCCGTGGTAATTGTGGATAACTGCTACGGAGAATTTACAGAGGAGCAGGAGCCGTGTCATGTGGGTGCGGATCTTGTTGCCGGCTCTCTGATTAAAAACCCCGGTGCTGGCCTTGCATCAAGCGGTGGATATGTGGTGGGCCGGTCTGACTTGGTTGAGCGGGCAGCATGGCAATTGACTGCGCCGGGTCTGGGGAGCGGGATAGGTTGTATGGCAGGCGTAAAACGTCTTTATTATCAGGGACTTTTTCTCGCACCGCATCAGGTTGGTCAATCCTTAAAAGGAATGATCCTGGCAGCATCACTCTTTGCGGCGATTGGCTACAGTGTCAGCCCCCGTTGGGATGAGAAACGGGGAGATGTGGTGCAGGCAGTTCGGTTGGGAAGTGCGGAAAAACTGCGCTCCTTTTGCCGCGCCGTTCAGGCCGCATCCCCCGTAGACAGCCATGTGGAGCCAAATCCGGCTCCGATGGTGGGTTACGAGGACGAAATCATTATGGCCGCCGGAACATTTGTGCAGGGGGCCAGCAGTGAATTCTCAGCCGACGCGCCTCTGAGACATCCATTTAGTGTGTATATGCAAGGTGGTTTAACGTACGAACATATAAAACTGGCCCTGGCCGCAGTGATAGCCCAACTGGACGAGCAATTTGATTTCTTGACACAGTAGGGCAGAGACCATATAATTTTAAATGGTGGAAAAGAAAATATAGAAAGAAAAGAGGATAACCATGGCCTATAATCGGGAGGATATTCTGCATTTTGTCAAAGAACTGAAGATCAAATTTATACGTCTGCAGTTTTCCGATGTACTGGGAGTCTCAAAAAATGTGGCAATCCCTGTGCAGCAGTTGGAGAAAGCGTTAGACGGTGAATTAATGTTTGACGGTTCATCGATTGAGGGATTCGTGCGGATTGAAGAATCGGATATGTATTTACGACCTGACCCAAATACCTTTACTGTCTTTCCCTGGAATACCAAGGAAGGAGCCACGGCAAGGCTGATTTGTGATATCTACAACCCTGATGGCACACCATTTGAGGGTTGCCCCCGCAACACGTTACGCCGTGCCATCGCCGACGCCGCTTCCTTAGGTTATGAGATGAACGCGGGACCGGAGGCGGAATTCTTCCTATTCCTAAAGGATGATCAGGGAAGAGCAACGACAGTTACCCATGACCGTGGCGGGTACTTCGACCTGATGCCCGTTGATTTAGGAGAAAGCGCCCGTCGGGATATGGTGCTGACACTACAGGAAATGGGTTTTGAAGTAGAGGCTTCTCACCATGAAGTAGCACCGGGACAGCATGAGATTGCCTTTAAATATGCCGACGCGTTGACAACGGCTGATAATATTGCCACGTTCAAACTGGTGGTACGTATTATTGCACTGCAGCACAATCTGCACGCCACATTTATGCCGAAACCGGTTTTTGGCATCGCAGGTTCCGGCATGCATACACACCAATCATTATTTAAAGATGGTAAAAACGCCTTTTATGACGAAAGCAAACCGTCGCAGCTTTCAGATACGGCTTTATACTATATCGGGGGGTTGCTTGCTCACGCCAATGGCTTCGCTGCCATCACCAACCCGTTGGTCAACTCTTATAAGCGGCTTGTGCCCGGCTATGAGGCGCCAGTCTATATTGCCTGGAGTGAACACAACCGCAGCCCGCTAATCCGCATCCCAGCCCGTCGTGGCATAGGAACACGTATAGAGTTGCGCAACCCGGATCCGTCCTGCAATCCTTATTTAGCTCTGGCGGTAACACTTAGCGCCGGTCTGGATGGTATCCGCAATAAAATCTTACCGCCAGCTTCTGTAGACCAGAATATTTATGATATGAGTTATGAAGAGCGGCAGGAGCTTAATATCGGCCAACTTCCGCAGACTCTTGGCGATGCTTTACACTTATTGTCAAAAGACGATATTGTCCGGAAAGCACTGGGCAAGCATATTTACGACCGGTTCGTGGAAGCAAAAACCATAGAGTGGACCAGATACCGCACACAAGTTCACCAATGGGAATTAGATAATTATCTGACTGTATTTTAGTGATAATAGCCCGCATTTTATATGCGGGCTATTACATATAATATCGTTATTATCTCATTACTTTTGCAAACCGGGGACGGTTCTCGAGTTGCATAATAATGCTTCGTTAGATGAGTATCTGTAGTTTTGCAACTCGAGAACCGTCCCCGGTTTGCAAATCACAAAATAATCTGTATCAATATAAAAAATAGTTGACTTACGTCCTTTTAGCTGTTATTGTGTAATCATACCCGCCCCTACCGGTGGGGGGTATATAAAGCTGGGAGGAATCAGAATGAGTGAACAAGAAGCATTAAAGAAAGATACCATTGCAGTAGGTGGCATGACGTGTGCCGCCTGCGCCAACAGTATAGAGAAAGCTTTAAACAAAAAAGACGGCGTACAGGAAGCGGTCGTTAATTTTGCTGCAGAAAAAGTAACCGTATCATACGATCCTTCTGTTATCCAACCGGAAGAGTTTCGCAATATTATTGAGGACCTGGGGTATGAGGTACGGGAGAAGGCGGAAGTAGAAACACGCCTTGTCTTACCTGTAACCGGTATGACCTGCGCCGCCTGCGCCAACAGCATTGAAAAAGCGTTAAACAAAATGGATGGCATCCATGAAACGGTTGTAAACTTTGCCGCTGAAAAGGTTAGCGTGCGATTCGACTCTGAGAAGGTTAATCGTACTGCCATCGTTGATGTTATCACGGACTTAGGGTACGGTGTCCTTGAAGGGGAACTGTCCGTAGCCCGTTCGGATGTGGACCAAGATGCAAGGGATCGGGCGGAATTGGCCGCACGCAAACGAGTACTGATTTTTGTTATGGCGGTTACAATCATTACAGAAACACTGATGATTCTTGAAATACGACAAATATTACACCTTCCTTATCATAACTGGATTATGCTCTTTGCAGCCACTCCCATTGTATTCTGGGCAGGGATGCCGACCCATCGCGGTGCCTGGAGATCTATCCGCCACGGCAGTGCCAATATGGATGTATTAATTTCACTGGGAACACTTGCGGCGTACACATGGGGAATAGCCGCCTTTTTCATTCCACATGCCGTGTCTTTCATGGGAATCTCCGGTATGATTATGTCTTTCCATTTGCTTGGCCGCTTTCTTGAGGCCATTGCAAAAAGCAAAACATCAAGCGCCATTAAAAAACTGCTGGAACTGGGTGCAAAAACAGCTCGGGTTATTGTGGACGGAAAAGAAATGGAAGTACCTGTCGAGCAGGTAACCGTAGGTGACATTCTGATCGTTCGCCCCGGCGAAAAAATACCTGTTGACGGAGAAATCCTAGAAGGATATACCACAATTGATGAATCTATGGTTACAGGAGAAAGTATCCCTGCTGAGAAAACAGTGGGTGACCAAGTAGTTGGAGCCACCATTAACAAGAACGGATCCATTCAGTTTAAGGCAACCAAAGTGGGCAAAGATACGTTTCTTGCTCAAATTGTTCGGATGGTGGAGGAAGCACAGGGCTCCAAAGCACCCATACAGGAATTGGCTGACCGTGTGACCAGCGTGTTCGTACCTATTGTTCTCACCATCTCAGTATCCACGTTCATAGGTTGGTTGATCTTTGGCACAACCGGTGATGTAAGCCGTGCAGTATTCGCTGCCATCGCTGTGTTGGTTATAGCCTGCCCCTGCGCCCTTGGTCTGGCAACTCCTACGGCGATCATGGTTGGTACCGGTATGGGCGCTGAAAACGGTATATTGATTAAAGACGCAGCAAGTTTACAGACCATGCTAAAGGTTGATACTGTAATATTTGACAAAACGGGAACAATTACAAAAGGTGAACCGTCCGTTACTGACATCATAACGTTAAACAATTCTACAGAGGAACGCCTTCTTCAACTGGCAGCCAGTGGCGAAACAGGTTCTGAGCACCCACTGGGACAGTCCATTGTTAAAGCAGCAGAGAATAAAGATCTTAAACTATTAAAGGCAACTGAGTTTGAAGCTGTTCCCGGTAAAGGTATCCGTGCCATCATAGACGGACAGAGCGTCCTTCTTGGTAACAGAAAGCTGATGACGGAACAGGGTTTAGGTCTGGATGTAGTGGAAGAATCCCTGTCTGCGCTGGAGACCCAGGGTAAAACGGCCATGCTTGTCGCAGTGGACGGGCAATTGGCCGGGGTCATTGCCGTGGCAGACACGGTAAAAGAAGACAGCAAACGTGCTATCGCCGCGTTAAATAAAGCGGGCATTACCACAGTAATGCTGACCGGGGACAACGAACGCACCGCCAAAGCCATTGCCGAGCAGGTTGGCATTACACGGATTCTGGCCCAGGTATTACCTGAACAAAAGGAAGCGGAAGTCCGCAGGCTGCAGGAAGAGGGCTTAATCGTCACCATGGTCGGAGACGGCATAAACGATGCCCCTGCCCTGGCCCAGGCCAATGTGGGTATCGCAATCGGCACCGGTACCGATATCGCCATTGAAGCATCGGATGTCACCCTGATACGGGGGGATCTGTCATCTGTGGTAACAGCACTGAACCTGTCTAAAAACACGTTTAAGATTATTCGTCAAAACCTGTTTTGGGCTTTCGGCTACAATGTACTGGCAATACCCATCGCAGCGTCAGGACGCTTAAGTCCTGCTCTGGCAGCACTGGCCATGGCCATGTCATCCGTGTCAGTCCTGCTAAACTCCCTGCGCTTGCGACGTTATAAACTTTAGTTTGGGGTACACTTATGGCAAAAAGGAAAGACAGGGCGGATATAGTTTTGGCCGAACTGGCCAAGCTGAACCCGCAACCACAAACAGAGCTAAACTTTGAGACACCGTGGCAACTATTAGTTGCCGCGGTTCTTTCCGCGCAATCCACAGATAAACAGGTAAATAAAGTTACCGCATCGTTATTCGCAAAGTATCCCAACCCGGCAGACATCGCCGCCCTTACTCCGGACGAATTGGCACAGGAAGTCCGTAATGTCGGGCTATTTAGAAATAAAAGCAAACATCTGGTGGCCGCTGCCCGGGCAATTATGGAACAACACAATGGTGATGTGCCGCAAACATTCACAGAATTAGCATCACTCCCTGGAGTGGGGAGGAAAACAGCGAATGTAGTGCAAAGCGTTGCGTTCGGCATACCGGCACTGGCAGTGGACACCCATGTTTTCCGTGTAGCCAACCGTTTGGGCCTCGCAAAAGCAAAAACACCGGAGGGAACGGAACAGCAGTTAACCTGGGCGATCCCCCGGGCACTATGGTCAGACGCCCACCATTGGCTAATTCTGCACGGTAGATACACCTGTGTTGCGCGCAAGCCAAAGTGTACCATATGTCCGGTAAATGATCATTGTCTGTATTTTGAGAAATTGAGAAAAGGAGGGTTTAAATGAGGATTTTGCGCAGAATATTTCTAACCGGGCTAGTAATCTTACTTCCGGCACTTGTTACTGTCTACATATTAGGCTTAACATTTAACGCCGTAGACTCTTTGCTAGGTAATTTTTTTCGTATCTACCTGGGTTTAAACATACCGGGCTTCGGTTTCCTGGTAACCATTGCGTTAATATTTTTGGTAGGCCTGGTAGCTACCAACGTTTTAGGACATCGTGTGCTGAGACTGGTGGAAAACAGTTTTGCCAATCTACCGCTGGTCAAACCAATCTATAATGCCATCCGTCAGATTATAGACGCGTTTTCCGGGCAACGACGCAATGTTTTTGAATCAGTTGCCATGATTGAGTACCCCCGAAAAGGGATTTATGCCATCGGCTTTATTACCGGCAACGGAACGGGAGAAGTGCAACACAGAACTGCGAAAGACGTGGTTACGCTTTTTTTACCAACCACCCCCAACCCGACGTCAGGTTTTTTGTTGCTGGTACCGCGAGATGAAATTACACCGCTTGATATGTCGGTGGAAGAAGGTTTAAAACTGATTATTTCCGGTGGAGTCGTTGTCCCGGAATGGCAATCCAAAAAACTATCACTGTTGTAATGACCAACAGGAGGATCTACATGCATAAACTTCTGGGAAACTATCCGTTTATGGGAAAAACAGGGGAATTACCCGCATCCATAACCGGGTTTACTGCACATACAGGACGTGTTAAGCCCGGATATCTATATATCTGTATTCATGGAGAGCAGGAAGACGGACATAATTTTGCTAAAGATGCCGTAAGAAAAGGTGCTTTTATTGTAGTGGCCGAACGGCCGGTTATTTTGCCGGTTCCCGTTCTTTATGTTGCAGATACACGCCATTTTATCTCATATTTCTCTGACCGGTATTATGGCAAGCCAAGCAGCAAACTGCGTATTACCGGAATCACAGGAACAAACGGTAAAACGACAACTGCGCATTTCCTCCACCAAATATACCGTACGGCAGGAATAAAGGCAGCGCTTATGGGCACAGTGGGTTTAAAAGTAAGGGAAAGATACAGCAAACAATCGCTGACCACTCCTGTTGCCGAGGAACTTCATAAAACTCTCTGGCAGTTAGAGAGGAGAGGTGTGGAAGCTGTGGCCATGGAGGTTTCATCACACGCTCTGCACCAAAAGAGGGTAGAGCACTGCCGGTTTTCAGCCGCCGTATTTACCAACCTAACCCGGGAGCACTTGGATTATCACGGCAATATGGACCAATATTTTCAGACAAAAACCCATCTATTTGAACTGTTAACGGGTGACAGAGAGGCTGTGGCTGTGATTAACAGTGATGACAGACGGGCAGAGGCATTAAAAAATTCAGTCAAACAGAAATTAATAACCTACGGGCTGTTTCGGCAGGCAGACATCAAAGCGGCCGAAATCGTTTCTCTCACCAGCGGTGGATCTTTTGTGCGAATGAAGAGCCCCTACGGTGAACTTTCTTTTGTTGTTCGTCTACACGGTATCTATAATGTATCAAATGCTCTGGGTGCGGCTGCTGCTGCATTGGCGCAAGGAGTGGAGCCCAGAGATGTGGCAGCAGGGATAGAGGCTTTGCATCATGTGCCGGGACGTCTGGAACAACTGCCTTCTCCGCCCGGGGTCAGAGTTTTCCTTGACTATGCTCATACCCCTGACGGCCTGGAAAAGGTACTCCAGGCCGTAAACGAGTATCCCCACCGTCGTATTATTCACGTATTTGGCTGTCGTGGCAACCGCGATAAAGGAAAACGGCCGCAAATGGGAAAAGTAGCAGAAAAGCTGGCAGATAACGTGATTCTTACCTCTGATAATCCAGCCAATGAAGACCCCTGCCAAATCGCAGCAGATATTGCCCGGGAGATGGAAACCAAACCTTCTGTAATCCCAGACAGGGAACAGGCCGTCCGTTATGCATTACAAATTGCCTGTCCCGGCGATATCGTCCTCATCACAGGCAAAGGCCGTGAAAACTACCAAATCATCGGCAATATCGCCACCCCATATTCAGATATCCAGTCTGTCTCCAATTCTTTGCAACCCAGGGACGGTTCCTAAGTGGCAACTTTGCAACCCGGGGACGGTTCTGTGTCGCAAAACAATTCACATCTAGAAAAAGATCATATTTACCAAAGCGTAAGATTTGAACTGTATTGTATATATAAAAAGCTTCTTTGCGACACAGAACCGTCCCCGGGTTGCAAAAAAAAATCAGGGCATACAGCCCTGATTTTTTGGGATTCTTTATTTAGTGGATTTGGCGGAACACACCAATTACTTTACCGATTACAGATATGTCTGGAGAGTATATCGGCTCATAGAAGTCATTTTCCGGTTGCAGCCGGATTTGAGATCTTTCTTTATAGAAACGTTTTACCGTTGCTTCCCCATCCAGCATAGCGACCACAATTTCAGCGTTGTTCGCAGTGGACTGCTGACGTACGATAACAAAGTCACCGTCGACGATGCCTGCTTTAACCATACTGTCTCCGTGGACGCGGAGCAAAAATACAGTGTCATTGTGAATCATTGATTTCGGCAGAGGAAAATAGTCTTCTATATTCTGCTCGGCCAAAATCGGTTCACCGGCGGTAACATGACCGACCATGGGAACGCTGACGATGTCAGGGATAAAAGCAGCGGGTATTTCTTCATTTAAAAGCTCGATAGCCCTTGGTTTTGAGGGATCGCGACGGATATATCCTTTGCTCTCCAATTTGGCTAAATGGGCATGCACGGTGGAACTGGAAGAAAGTCCGACCGCTTCACCGATCTCACGGACCGATGGTGGATAGTTTTTATTTTTTACTTCCCTGCGGATAAATTCAAGGATTTGCATCTGCCTTGGTGTCAGGTTATCCACTTGTCAACACCTCACTTTATGGTATTATATCATAATTTGCCAAAAAATCAAACATTCGTTCGTATTTATTTTTAAATATAGTTGACACGTACATTTGTTCGTGTTAAAGTAAATACAAACAGATGTTTGGGGGTATATTCAGTGAGAACCTTATGTAGTTTGGCATACCGGAAAAACAGGAGAAGAATGCGCCGTCTTAAGATTACACGTATGGTTGTTCTACTTTTGGTTTGTATTTTCATCATGAGCCTGACAGTGTTTCAGGGAAATGTGGTTTCGGGCCAAAATCAGTTTAAAGCAGAAATTACCGTAATCAGCGGCGATACACTCTGGTCCCTGGCAAGAGAGCATGCACCGCGGGGAATGGATATTCGCGAATATGTTGATCTTATGCTTAACGAAAACAACTTGGAGAGCCCTATTGTTTATCCGGGGCAGGTTATACAGCTTCCTTAATTATAAACGTTGTCATCCCTGGTAAAACTAAAGATAAATATATATCAGGGGTGGACAGGATGAACGGTGAAAGAATCCCGTGGGATAAAAGGGACATTTTCCACGATAATCCTGCGGACTTTCCGTTGGAAGATTATTTTCCCTCCGATGATATCTCAGGTTCAGAAATAGAAACTCCAGAATTCACTGATAAAAACACAAACGGACAGCGGTAGAGCTGCCCGTTTGTGTTTTTATTATTGCGTAGCGTCTTTTTTATTTAAGCTAGGGTATTGCGTCGTTTCCTCCGTTACCGTTAACTTTGGAAAGGAGAATTAATTTATTAATTCCGTTGAGATAGGCCATTACAGAGGCTTCAATAATATCGGTAGATGTACCACGGCCAATTATTGTTTTTTCATTGAATGTCAGCTTGATTGAAACTTCACCAAGCGCTTTACGACCTTCTGTGACACCGCGCAGGTTGTAGTTTTCCAGTCGCGGATTTATGCCGGTAATCTTATCAATGGCGTTGTATGCAGCATCAATGGGACCGGCACCACAATCGGTTTCTACAAATGTGGTATCATCTTTTTTAAGTTTTACAACTGCGGCCGGAATACTACGTGAACCGCTCACGGTTTGCAGATATTCCAGTGTAAACGTAGGCGGGATAGCGAATGCCAAACGGTCAGCAATCAGTGCTTCCAGGTCTTCTCTGAATACCTCTTTTTTCTTATCCGCCAACTCGAGAAAGGCATTATAAAACTCTTCAAACTCAGCTTCATCCAACTGGGAACCTATTTCAAGCAGTTCGTTTTTTACGGCATGACGGCCGGAACGGGCTGTAAGTACCATTTGTGCCGCTTTGCCGCCGATGAGTTCGGCGTTAATAATCTCATATGTGGACAGATTTTTTAAGATGCCGTCCTGATGGATACCGGATGAATGAGCAAAGGCGTTTATACCAATGACTGCTTTATTTACAGGAACAGGTATCCCCGTCAGGCTGGAAACAAGGCGGCTGGTTTTATAGATTTCCCTGAGATTAACATCGGTGTAATACTGCTCAAAGTAATCCTGACGGATTAAAAGGCCGGTAACGATTTCCTCAAGTGCCGCATTACCAGCGCGCTCACCGATACCGTTAATGTTACACTCAACCTGTCGGGCACCATTCTGTACGGCAATGAGTGAGTTAGCCACAGCTAAGCCTAAATCATTGTGGCAGTGGACGCTGAGAACAGCTTTGTCAATATTTGGCACACGGTTTTTGATATTGCGAATCAGCGTGGCAAATTGTTCGGGCACTGCATATCCCACAGTATCAGGAATATTGATAACGGTGGCACCCGCTTTAATAACAGCTTCAATGACTCTGCACATGTAGTCTTCATCGCTGCGTGTTGCGTCTTCGAGGGAATACTGTACATCCTCTGTATAGCGCTTTGCATATTTAACAGCTTCAACACCCATTTCCAGCAGAGTCTCTGGATCTTTTCGCAGCTTATACTGCATGTGAATACTGGATGAACCAAGAAAGGTGTGAATCCTCGGCCGTTCAGAATACTTAATCGCTTCCCAGACAGCGTCAATATCTCCCTGCAATGTCCGGGCCAAACCAACGATAATCGGGCCTTTAACCTCTTTGGCAATGGTCTGAACGGCTTTAAATTCTCCGGGAGAAGAAACGGGGAAGCCGCATTCAATTATGTCCACATTTAGTTTCGCCAATTGCTTGGCGATTTTTAGTTTTTCTTCTAGATTAAGCCTGGCACCAGGCGTTTGTTCTCCGTCACGCAGCGTTGAATCAAAAATCATTACTTTTTCTGTCATAGCAATTGCCTCCCAAGACTGAATTTTTTTAGAAATAAAAAAACCTTCCGTTCCTAGAGACGAAAGGATGTTCCGCGGTACCACTCTACTTGGCTGTTGCCCAGCTTAAACCCGTAACGTGGGGAACGGCCAGGTCTACTCGTTACCTTTCGGCTGGCACTCCAGGGTGAGTTTCCATTTAGCTTAGGATCCGTCTCGCACCTATCGACGGCTCTCTGTATCCTTATCACCAAACGTACTTTCCCTATCACAGCTTTTTATATAATTTAATCCTTATCATAACAAATTAAAAAATTACTGTCAAACACTTTTTTTTATTTTGGTTTTTTTATTAGTTTTTTTATTAGAGGCTCTTTGAAATATTAATAAAGCATTTCATTCCTAATTAAATAATAGTATCAGGAAGGAAAGTATTCATAATAAAGCGAATTTAGTTTAGAACAGACAGTCGTATAAATCTGGGGAGGGTAACGATGCGCGCCTGGGCAAAGTCAAGAGAAAATAATCTGTATCTAATGGTGCAGACGCCAAAGATCGTGTTTGTTTACTGGAAGTTATACCCCGACTACATAGAAATGGCAAAATCACAAATTCAGGACACATCAGACAGCTTAGTGCTTCGACTATTCCGTCACCTGACTGGCAGACCGCCCGAGGAGGTGGCCCGGCTAAATATTTCGGATGGCTCACTTACGGGAAGCACATACTTTTATGGACTGATGCCGTATACGACATATTTCACGGAAATTAGCCTTGCTTATCAGGGAGGCAACTTCACGTTGATTCGCTCAAAACATGTGATTGCTCCGCCCGCCGAAAAAATTGCAGGTGATTATGTTGTAACGCATGCTTTTCCGGACACGGTACCACCAATGGTGCCATTTACATACTCTCCGGAAGAAATAAAACAAAAAAGGGATGTGTAGTATGGCATCAGGATATCTTAACCTGGTTCTGCACGCCCATCTTCCTTTTGTGTATAATACCAATGACCCGCATTATCTGGAAGAACGTTGGTTTTTTGAGGCTGTTACAGACTCTTATTTGCCGTTGCTGATTATGCTTGACCGCCTCCACGCGGAGCAAGTTCCGGGAACTCTGACCGTATCACTTTCACCGACATTACTGACAATGTTGGATCATCCCATCTTATCAAAAAGGTATGCCGATTACCTAAAACGGTTAATTCAACTGTCGGAAAGTGAGGTTGCCCGCACTAAGGGACAACAGGAATACAATGATTTAGCTTTATTTTACCTTGCAAGGCACAACCGACTCTATGAAGCGTATACCGGACAATACCACGGAGATTTACCGTCTGCCTTTGCTACAGCTGCGCAGAGAGGTCAGTTGGAGCTAATCACCACCTGTGCGACCCACGGTTTTCTGCCTCTGATGAAGACAAAAGAAGCAGTTAAAGCACAAATCGGTGTCGGGCTTGATTGTTTTGCTGCCCGATTTGGCTTTAAGCCCCAAGGTATGTGGTTACCTGAGTGCGGTTATTTTCACGGCCTGGACACAATCCTGGCCGAGAAAAACGTCAGATATGTTTTCCTTGATACCCATGGAGTGCGTCATGCTGTTCCTACACCACAAGACGATGTTTACGCTCCAGTGCAGACAAAATCAGGAGTAGCCTTTTTTGCCCGGGATCCGGAAACATCGGCCCAGGTTTGGAGCATTGGTAGCGGCTATCCAGGTGACTACGATTACAGGGAGTACTACCGTGACATCGGCTTTGATTTGCCAGAAGACTATATCCGAAAATTCTTGCCATATAATATTCCTGTTAACACCGGACTGAAATACTATCGCGTTACCGGAGAAAATCGTCAGAAAGAAATGTATCATCCCGAAATTGCCTATGCCAAGACGACACAGCATGCCGGGAACTTTCATTTTAACAGGGAAAAACAAATCGAGCATTGGGCACGCATAACGAACCATCCTCCTGTTATCACTGCTCCCTATGACGCTGAACTATTCGGGCATTGGTGGTTTGAGGGACCGGAGTTTTTAGAAGAAGTCGTTCGCAAAGCTTCGCAGTGCACCGATGTTTTTCAGCTTAGTACACCTTCCCGCTACCTGGATAATTTCGGCTGTGCAGAGACAGTAGAGCTCTATCACTCCAGTTGGGGTGAGGGAGGTTATAGCCGGGCATGGCTGAATCCGTCAAACGACTGGCTTTACCCAGAATACCACAGTGCGGAGGAACGACTGCTTTCCCACGCCGCTGCCATCCCTGCCAACGGGACTCCGGAAAGACGGGTACTTAACCAATTAGTGAGGGAATTACTCTTGGCACAGAGTTCAGACTGGGCGTTTATGATTAACGCGGGGACGACGGTGGAGTATGCAAAAAACCGTGTCGACGGTCACTTGAGAAATTTTCTGCGGTTAGAGACGATGCTTAACAAAGGATTGGTTGACCAAGTTGAATTGCTTGCTATGGAAGAGGCAACTCTTTGTCTTTTCCCCGATATAAATCCTTCGGAATATGCTCCAAAACAACACTGTACTGTGACAGATCACAGAAACGGCCCCTCTATTCTGATGCTTTCCTGGGAGTACCCGCCACAAATTATGGGCGGTTTAGCCCGTCATGTAGACGATTTAAGCCAGTCTTTGGCCAACCGTGGGCAAGCGGTAAGCATTCTCACATCACAGCCCGTTTCTACCCCTGCTTTTGAAATGAACGGAAACATATGTGTCTATCGGGTAGCACCGTACCAAAAAGCAGGTGAGGAAATTGATTTCCACGACTGGGTTGTCCAGTTAAATCTGGTGTTCTTCAATCTGGCTCAGAAGATTATTCCTAATAACCAGCATACAGTCTTGCATGCCCATGACTGGCTGGTAGGTGCAGCCGCATTGGCCATGCGACGTGCCTGGCACCTGCCGCTGGTGGCTACCATACATGCCACGGAGCACGGCAGAAACGGAGGGATTTTCTCACCGTTACAGCACAAAATTCACCGTCAGGAGAAATATTTGGTGGAACAGGCTGACCGGGTAATATGCTGCAGTAACTATATGGCAAATGAAATAATACAACTTTTTGGCATCCCTGCCCAAAAAGTACATGTTATTCAAAACGGAGTTGTCCCTGAAAACATTCTCGCCCAACCCATTAAAGGATTACAGAGACAGCACTATGCCAGCGATGATGAATTCATTGTTTTCTTTGTTGGACGGCTGGTCAAAGAAAAGGGAGTAGAAGTTCTCCTTGATGCTCTGCCCTATGTTTTTGAGGTCTATCCCAATACTAAAGCAATTATCAGCGGAAAAGGTCCCATGCTTGAAGAATTAGCCGCACAAGCCAGACAAAGGGGCATCGCAGACAGAGTTGTATTTACAGGCTTTATCACGGATTTCGAGCGTAACAGGCTTTTTGCCACGGCAGATGTGGCAGTGTTCCCCAGTTTATATGAACCTTTTGGCATTGTAGCCCTGGAGGCGATGGCAGCGGGAGTCCCTGTGGTTGTCTCTGACGTGGGGGGAATGGGGGAAGTGGTAGAACACGAAAAGGACGGATTAAAAGTTCATCCCGGCAATGCTAAAGAGTTGGCCGAAGCAGTTAAGAGTCTTCTGTCTGACAGGGCGCTACGGGAACGTCTAAAGAAAGAGGGCCGCCTGAAGGCGGCTACTGTGTATTCCTGGAACGCGGCCGCCGGTATGACATCCGATATTTACCACAAGGTCTGGGAAGAGCATACCAGGAAATAATGATGCAAGGAGGCAGAAAACATGGCAAGGCCACTCGTGCTGGGAAACGGCCAGCTGTTAGTTAACTTTGACGCGTCTCTCAATATCCGTGACCTATATTTTCCCTATGTCGGGCAGCTAAACCATATTGGTGGACACTATTGCTCCTTTGGAATCTGGACCGACAACCAATTTTCCTGGTGCTATGACTCCCAGTGGGAAAAGAAACTAGCCTATGTGAAAGAAACTCTTGTCAGTGAGGTTCATGCCCGTCACCAGGGAATGCAACTGGAACTCTTAATTAACGATGCAGTACACTTTACTGATAACATTTATTTAAAAAAGATGCAAATTAAAAACCTGGCTCGTCATCAAAGAGAGGTTCGGGTATTTTTTACCCATGATTTTTCAATTGATGAAAGTGAAGTCGCGGACACCGCCGTTTATAATCCTGAAATCTCCGCTGTATACCACTATAAAAGAAACCGTTATTTCCTTGCAAACGGTCGTGCTGACGGTGAAAGAATCTTTGAATTTACCACTGGCGTAAAACGCTTCGGTGGAGCGGAGGGAACCTGGCGCGATGCCGAAGACGGTAGATTAGCAAACAACCCAATTGCTCAGGGTTCTGTGGACAGTACAATTTCTTTCCGGCTTCATCTGGGTGCCGGGGAAGAAAAAACCCTGTACTATTGGATCGTTGTCGGCAAAAATTATCAGGAAATGCTGGATTTGGACGGCTATGTGGTTGACCGCACACCGGGGCAGTTAATTGATCGGATTGATACCTTTTGGCGTACCTGGGTTAACAAGAGGGATGACCATAGTTTTGCCAATCTGCCGCAAAACGCAGTGGATTTATACAAACGTAGTCTGCTGATTATGCGTACACAGATTGACCGTAACATGGGTGCCATCATCGCGGCCAACGATTCAGAGATTCTGCATTATAACCGGGACCATTACAGCTACATGTGGCCCCGAGACGGAGCGCTGGTGGCCATGGCGGCCATCCATGCCGGCTACCATGAAATGATAAAACAATTCTTCTATTTCTGTGAAAATTCCATTACAGATAAAGGTTTTCTCTTACACAAGTATAATCCCGATGGTTCTGTGGGATCTTCCTGGCACCCTTGGGTAGAACACGGTCGTCCTCAGCTTCCTATTCAGGAAGATGAAACAGCCCTGGTTATCTGTGCGCTGTGGGATTATTACGAATACCAAAGTGATTTGACATTTATTCAGTTCTGTTACCGCGGATTTGTTAAACCTGCTGCAGATTTTATGGTGAATTATATTGATGATGATTTAAATCTGCCCTTACCCAGCTATGACCTTTGGGAAGAACGCCGCGGCATCTTTACTTATACTTCATCCACCATTTATTATGCTCTCAAGGCGGCTTCCCGTTTTGCCGAAATTCTTGGAGAAAATGATAAATTTCAAGCGTATGCAGAGGCAGCCAAAGCTATTCAGAGCGGTATAGTGACACATCTCTACGATGAAAAACTCGGCCGGTTCATCAGAGGTTTAATTGTTAAGCCAGACGGAAGTTACGAACGGGATACAACCCTGGAAAGCTCCTGCTGGGCACTGTTTGCGTTTGGTGTCCTGCCGGCCAATGATGAACGGATTGTCCGTACCATGCGCGCCATTGAGGAAGGCTTATGGGTAAAAACCAAAGTTGGCGGTATAGCCCGCTATACCGATGATTACTATTTTCAGAAATCCAAGGATATAGACCTTATTCCCGGCAATCCCTGGCTTATCTGCACTCTGTGGCTTGCCCAGTGGCATATCGCCAAAGCGTCTGCCGTGGAAGAGCTGGAAAGGGCGTTGGAATTGATTCTCTGGGCAGAGCGCTACTGTTTAGGAACCGGTGTCCTCTCTGAACAATTGCACCCGTACACAGGAGAGCCAATCTCAGTTGCACCCTTAACCTGGTCCCATGCCACATATGTGGCTACAGTGAACGAATATGTGAAAAAATATAAGGAACTGACAGAGATTACCTGCCAGTGGTAAGTAAATACATCAACGGAGTATATAAACATGAATAACAACCTGATTGCAGCCATTGACCTGGGCGGAACAAAAATTTATACAGTGCTGGCAGATGTTCAGGGGAAAATCCTGGCGTTTACCAGGGAGGAAACGAAATCAACGCAGGGGTCTGACGCTATCATCAGACAAATGGCATCCACAGTCCATACAGTATTCGAACAGGCCGGCCAAAGTACGTCACGGCTTTCCGCTGTAGGAGTCTGTGCCGCCGGCTTTTTTGATTGGCAGAAAAAAATTATGATTCACTCTCCGAACCTTCCCGGCTGGGACATGGTCCCATTGGAAAGGGAATTAGAAGAACAGTTCGGAGTCCCGGTCATTGTGGAAAACGATGCCAATGCCCAGGCGCTGGGTGAAGCACGGTTCGGTGCGGGCCGAGGGGCTAACGATCAAATTTTTATTACTGTAAGTACCGGTATCGGTGCAGGACTGATTATTGACGGGAATATATACAGGGGTTCAAAAGGTTTTGCCGGTGAAGCGGGGCATATGGTCGTCAAACCTGATGGTCCTGTTTGCGGTTGCGGCAGGCGGGGTTGCCTGGAGACTATTTCTTCGGGAACAGCCATTGCCCGGGCAGCACATAACGCAGTAAGCGATGGCAAAATAAGAACTTCACTGTCGGCAACATTGGCCAGAGAAGGAAAATTAACAACGCCCCACGTTTTTCAGGCCGCACAACTTGGAGACACGGTTGCCAAAGATATCCTTGCTGAGGCTATTCATTATCTGGGTATTGGCCTCGTTAACCTGGTTAACCTGCTCAACCCGGAAATGATTATCATCGGAGGCGGTGTCGCCGAGGCAGGTGAAGTTTTCTTACACCCATTACGCGAAATGATTGTCCATAATGCCATACCACCCTCGGCCGCTGTTATTACACTCAAAAAGGCGGAACTTGGCGTGGAAGCCGGTGTAACAGGAATGCTGTGCGCACTTTCAGACGTTTGTGCTTCAGAGGAGGAATAGTATGAGATTTGGACCGAATGTAGCCGGATCCTGGGAAAAAGCAGCAGAAAAAGAATGGTTGTTAACAAACGGCAGGGGAGGCTATGCAGGGGGAACCATTTCCGGCGCCAACACCAGACGTTATCACGGCCTGCTCATCAGTAGTCCGCCGCAAGGAGGCGAGAGGCACTTATACGTATCTAAGCTGCACGAAGAGCTTACTGTAGGTAGTCATACGTATTTCCTGGCTTCCAATGAACTGGGTGACTGTCAGCAACAGAACGGGCATATGCACCTAGTGGAGTTTTCCATGGAGCCCCATCCCACGTTTATATACCGATGTGAAGACATCTATCTCATCAAAGAACTTTTTATGGTTCATGGTGAAGCCACCACGATTGTTCGTTATAAGCTGGAAAGCAACCGTACCTGCAAATTACGGATTTACCCATTGGTGAACGATAGGAACCACCATGCTGTCAACAACAGCCCGTCCTGGCCATATGAGAAAAAACTCACCGGTAATATGGTAGAAGTAATCCCGCCTAACGGGTCTATGTTAACGCTAGACTCTACACAGGGCGAATTCAGCGAGCTATTCGCCTGGTTTTACAACATGAGCTATGAGCATGAAAAAGAGCGGGGAGAAGAGCATCTGGAGCATCACTTTATTCCCGGATTTTGGGATATGGAATTTGAATCGGGCGGAGAGTTCGCCATTTCCTTGTCCCTCCACGGTTCACGGGTAGCCAATTATAAAGAGCTGCACCAGTTGGAAAAGGAAAGGCATAAAAACCTGCTCTCCCACGTGAAAACAACAAAGCCGCTCTGCCGCGAATTAAACAGAGCGGCCGATATGTTCGTTATTGAAAAAAACGGTGAACCAGGCATCATAGCGGGATACCCGTGGTTTGACGAGTGGGGTAGAGACACTATGATTTCTCTGCCGGGCCTGCTTTTGGTCACCGGACGCTTCACAGAAGCAAAAAAAATTCTTGCCAAATATGCCCGCTATGAACGAAACGGTTTACTGCCCAACATGATTCCCGGGGAAGGTGAACCTCTTTACAATACAGTCGATGCCTCCCTGTGGTTTTTCCAGGCGGTTAAAAGCTATCTGGATTACACCGGCGATTTTAATTTTATTAAAGAAGAGATTTACCCTGTACTTAAAAATATTATTCATAACTATCGTATCGGCACGGATTACGGCATTGTTATGGACGCAGACGGCCTGATTACCGCCGGGGAGAAAGGGACTCAGCTAACCTGGATGGATGCTAAAGTAGGAGACTGGGTCGTAACTCCCCGTTATGGAAAGGTCGTGGAAATTAACGCGCTCTGGTATAATGCCCTGTATTTTATGACACTGCTGGCAGGGTGCAGCAATGACCCCACACCCCGAAAACTATACGGCGAATTGGCGCTACGAGTACAGGAAAAATTCCCCGCCACATTCTGGTGTGTCCGCCGGGATTTCCTGGCCGACGTGGTCTATCGCGGAGAACGGGATGAACGGCTGCGGCCAAACCAGATTCTAGCCCTCAGCCTGCCGTATAAACTGCTATCCACTCGGCAGGAAAAGCAGGTCCTGGACGCCGTCGGCCGCCATTTGTATACTCCTTACGGCTTACGAAGCCTGGCCCCCTATGAAACGGACTATCGTGCCCGGTATGAAGGTGACCGCACACGTCGGGACGGCGCCTATCACCAGGGAACGGTCTGGGCATGGTTAATTGGACCTTATGTTACTGCGTACAGAAAAGTTCACAAACGTTCACGCGCCTCCCGTCAGGTTGCATCCAGAATCCTTTCTCCGTTCTTTCATCATCTCTTTGATTTCGGTCTTGCTTCCATTGCAGAAATCTGCGACGGGGAACATCCCCATACACCGCGGGGTTGTCCGTTTCAAGCCTGGAGCGTCGCTGAATTACTGAGATCCTATGAACAGGATGTTCTCGATAAAACACCGGAATCCACCTGGTTGTGTAGTCTGGAATAATTATAGCTTTCCCAAAAAAAAAGTTCCTTCCCGGAAAAACCGGGAAGGAACTTTACTATTCTTGGTACTCGCCAGTAACCAGCGAACTATACAAATAAACAAGGCCACTAATAATTACTGCGCCAATGTATGCATAGACTGCAATCACAAGTAAAAACAGTGGAGAACCCACTAAAAGGGATGCCCCTAACGTCAGCGGCATAAGAAGAATGATAACCGGCAGTAAATTATTGATGACCGGAGGCAGATTTCCCTTCATTACGGCGTATGCTTTAGATATGGCAGGGATTAAATCCATATCATCATACACAATGCTAAAATCCCAGAAGAGCAAAAGGACTGTGACGGCAATCAGCACGGGAACCATAATAAAGGCAAGAAAAGGGACAATCGTCAGGATTAGAACCAATCCCATAAAAGCAACCATTACCAGAATCCGCATGATAAATAATCTCACGAAATATTTAGAAGCCAAAGCCATAAAAGGCATACGTTCTTCGTCGCCACGAAGTTCCTGCACGATTGTTCCCAGGTAGCCCCCGGTTAAATATGGAACGAGTGTAAAGGCGATAATCGTGCCGGCAAAACCGACTGTGAGCGTACCCGGGTAACCCATATTAAAATTCACGCCAGACTGAGCTCCGCTAAACATGGCTGCTTCAGGCAGCAGATTTTGAATGGTAGGCAAAGACGAAGGTACAGTCAGTTTAAAGTTTATGACTCTGGCAGAAATGAAGGCGAGCGGACCGTAAAGAACCAAATCGAGTAGGAAGGGCAACAGAAATAGAATACGATTTTTTGTAACGACCGCTTTTCCCTTTAACCAAATTTCAGAGATTGTCAACGAGGTACTCCTCCTTACCCGAAAGCCTTCTTGGCGAAGGCCGGATATATTTTTGCCAGTTCTTCCCTGACGGGACCACGCAACAGTGTTAACTCCTCATCGGTCGGAGGCAAGGTCTCACCGACATAATGACTGGACAAAGGCAACTCAAATCCTGTATTTTTCTGCACATCATCACTGCTGGAGCCGGGATGTACCGAAGCCAGTTCTAAGAAGCCGCTTTGCTGATTTCTAACCATCAGAGCCAGCGGTGTAATCACAAAGTGAAGACCTCCAGGCCGCAGAACAGAGGGAGGGGAAGAACCCGCACTGGTGATAAAGTCGACCTTTTCAACAAAAGACTTCTCCGTGTGATCCGTTTTAAAAAGTATCACTTTCTTTACCATATAGTATAACATAGACGAGCCGGCCCCACCCGGCAGACGAACTTTGGGCCGGGTATAATCGCCGATGGCATGCAAATTAATATTGCCCATCCGGTCTATTTGTGCACCGCTAAGAAAAAAGTAATCAAAACGGCCGCGCTGAGCAAGATTAAAAAATTCCTGACTTCCTTCAGAAAAAGGCCACCAGTCCCGGCTGCCCATTATAAAAAGCTCACTGTCCGGCGCGTGGCTATACTTCGCCAGAAGTCCGGCACATGCTGGTATAGGGGAGAAGGTACCGACAGCCACGGTTTCCCCGTTTACCACTTCCCGGGCAATCCGGGCGGCCATTAACTCTTCCATTGTATATTGCATTAAAATTCACCTCCGTCTTTCACACGCCGACAAAAGTCAGCCAGATAGCCGGCAAACGTTGTGTCGTCTTTTGCAGCGGCAAGATATTCTGTCAGCATGGAAACACCAGTCCGGTACAAGCTACCGCAAGCTGTGGGAAATGCACCGCCTGGCAAGTGGACAACCGCATCCACATGAACACGGCTGATAAAATTCCCCCGGTGCGAAGCTTTTAAATCATCGGTCTCCACAATTTCCTCAGCAGAAACAATAACCTTCCCCGAAGCTCTGGCTAAGAGGGCATCATCGATACTGCTATTCACTAAGCAATTACCAAACCGGTCGGCTTTAAAAGCGTGAATCAGTGAAACATCCGGATTTACTGCCGGGACAACCAGAATCTCATCATCACCGTAAGGGTTGGGAATAGTAATAAAGTCCGGTCGTACACGGGTGTAGTCTGTCCCGATTACACCGCGAACAGGCATGAAAGGCAGACCCATCGCTCCAGCCTGGAGCGCTGCAAGCAAGCCCGGTCACGTATGATCCAGCGTCCGCAGCATTCCATCCTGGGAGCGCTTGCGGAAATTCGGAGCCATACCCATTTCCTCAAAACCAAGTTGGGCAAACTCCACAGATCTTACTGCACCGGCACCGATTAACATGTCAGCAGCAAAACCGCCAATAGGTGCCACAACTACGTCCAAATCCTTAATGCCTTTCTCAATAACGTGCGCAACCAACGAAACCGGGTTCATCGTTAAAGGACTGCCGCCTAAACCCAAACGGATTCCGTCTTTAACCAGCATTAGCGCTTCTTCTGCTTGTACTAATTTAACAGATGGCACTTTTTATTCACCTCCGCATTGTCATAATATTTTGACGAAAGCTTTAAAAGTCCTGCCTTAAAAGGAAAAAGATATTTGGATGTAGAAATGTTGCCTTGAAGAAAGTAGGTGACGTTTTGATTAAACGTATCCCCGGACTTCTCCGGGGCAACAGAAGAAGTGGCTCCTTTTCTGGTTAAACTGAAAGAGCATCAACTCTAGGAGGAGATTATATTTGAACTACGAGAACCGTTTATGGGATGTGTCCAAAGAATTAGTCAGCGTAGCTCAGGGCAAAAAATATGCAGACCTGGTTATTACGAAAGCTAAACTTATCAATGTACATACAGCAGAAATTATTCCAGATACTGATGTTGCTGTCGTCTCCGGACGTATCGCTTTAGTAGGGGATGCCACACATACCATCGGCCCGGAGACAATAATTATTGATGCTGCCGGCCTCTACCTGACCCCAGGCTTTATGGACGGCCATCTTCACGTGGAAAGCAGTATGGTTACCGTCACCGGCTTTGCCCGGGCGGTACTCCCCAACGGAACCACCTCTATTTTTATGGATCCCCACGAAATCGCCAATGTCCTTGGCCTTGAAGGTGTCCGACTAATGCATGAGGAAGGCAAGAGTGTACCTCTGCGTGTCTTTACCACTATCCCGTCCTGTGTACCAGCAGCCCCTGGTTTTGAAGATACAGGCGCGTCTATCGGCCCGGCAGAAGTGCGGGAAGCGATGAAGTGGGAGGGAGTCACCGGTTTAGGCGAAATGATGAACTTCCCCGGCGTCCTTTCCAATGACGAAGGCGTACATGAAATGACCAGGGAAACACTGACCGCCGGCAAAGTGGTTACCGGCCATTACGCTATGCCTGAAATAGCCAAAGGGCTGCAAGCCTATATAGCATCTGGCGTATCTTCCTGTCACGAATCAGTCCGGGCAGAAGACGCTTTGGCTAAAATGCGTCTCGGCATGTACGCGATGCTAAGAGAAGGGTCCGCCTGGCATGACGTAAAGGAAACCATTCGTTCCGTGACAGAAACGAATATTGACACAAGCCTGTGTATTCTCTGCTCTGACGATACCCACCCCGACACCCTGCTGGAAAGAGGCCACCTCAATCACGTAATTCTTCGCGCCATCCAGGAAGGGGTGAACCCAATCCGGGCCATTCAAATGGCAACTATTAACACAGCCCGTTATTTTGGCGTTGATACCGATCTGGGCAGTATTGCTCCCGGCAAATATGCTGATATGCTGCTCCTCTCAGATTTGGCCCGGGTTACCGTAGAACAAGTATTTATTGCCGGTATACCGGTCGCTGAAAACGGCCAAATCCTCGTTGACCTTCCTGACCTTAAATATCCAGATGCCGTTCGCCAATCCGTCCACCTGGCAAAAGTCCTGGAGGAACGCGACTTTCAAATCCCTGCCCCAGCCAGCAAAGACCAGATCACCGTCAGAGTGATACAGGTTGAAGAAGCACAGACCGTAACAAAACAACTGCTTACAAAAATGCGTGTGACTAAGAGCTGTCTCCAGGCTGATCCCGCCCAGGATATCGCCAAAATTGCCGTCTTTGAAAGGCACAGTGGCCAAGGTAGTCATGCCCTTGGCTTTGTCAATGGCCTGGGCTTAAACGCCGGTGCGGTAGCGTCCACAGTGGCCCACGACAGCCACAACCTCTTAATCGTCGGCACCAATGACGCCGACATGGCTGTAGCCGGCAATATTTTAGCCGAACACGGCGGCGGTATGGTGGCCGTCAAAGACGGAGAAGTGTTAGCCCTGGTCGAACTACCCATTGCCGGCTTGATGTCAGACCGTCCCGTAGAAGAGGTTGCAGCAGCAGTAGCCGCACTGAGCGCGGCATGGCGCAAACTGGGCTCTACCTTGGTTTCACCATTTATGACCATGGCGCTGCTGTCATTGCCGGTAATTCCAGAGCTGCGCCTGACAAACCGGGGGCTGGTTGATGTAACAACGTTTTCATTTACCGAACTCTTCGCAGAGGAGGAGACCCTTTGAATATGTGACCAACGGTAAATTCTCTCCTTTTGGGGATACTAAAGCAAAGTACCTTTAAAAAGGCGGGATTACATGAAAGTAAACCTGGTGTTTGGCAAATTTGTATCCAAAGATAACGCACGCCTGGCTATCTGGGAGCTAGGCGAACAAGGCTACCTTAAAGTGTCTTTTCATCAAATCGGGGAAGCACATGTAGAAGGGGTAGACCCAATGAACAATCCTTACGGCGGCAATTTGCCTTTTTATGCTCGGGGAGTAATGGGCAGCGATATCGCCGTGGAAGGTCGCTCCAGTTCCGACCTCTACAGTCAGAAGGACGCTGAAAAGATTATGGGAGGTCAGACCCGTATAGATAATGCCTACGCAGTCGTGGTGAACGTTACCGACAGTAAACAACCCCACTTCGCCGTAGACATCTTAAAAAAACACGGTGCCGACACAGAAACCCACGAAGTAGAAGTAAATGAACCATAACAGGCGATTAGCCTGTTTTTTTTATCTCTTTTTCCGCAGGGTTTTTCCATTCAGGCGCGAATATGGAAGAGAGGGGGGATGAGATTATGACAAAGATCCTTACACTGGTTGCTTCTCGCAGAAGCCCAGGCAACAGTGAGTTACTGGCCCGGGAGGCTTCTGCCGGCGCAGAGCAGGCCGGAGCCCATGTAGAATTGCTAAATATCGCTAAACTAAACATATCACCCTGTGAAGGATGCCTTGGCTGCGTTTTCCGCGGCAAATGTGCGGAACAGGATGATATGGATATGCTGGTAGAAAAGTTTCTGGCGGCAGATGGCTTAATTGTTTCTGCTCCCATCTACCTCTTAAGCCCAGCCTCTGTGGTAAAAAAAGTGATGGACCGGGCATTAATGATGGCTCTTTACGTCGATGAGCTGTCCCAACGAAGACGGGGCGCACTATCAATTTCAGTAGCCGGTAAAGCCGACTGGAACCCGATCGGCATGGAAGTCCTGAACCAAATGGCCTTATCCTACGGCTTTCCCATTTTCAACTATCTGGAAACCTATGCACCCGGCCCCGGTGAAATCCTCCTCCAGGACGACACCATCGAAAAAGCCCACAATCTGGGTCACGACCTGGTAGATTTTATCGAAGATAAAAAACCTGCCAGAATTCCGGAGCCAAACCAGTGCCCCAGCTGCTATAGCCGCTCTTTCCGCCTGTTAGGCAATAACCGGATTCAGTGCCCTTTCTGCCTTGTTGAAGGCATTATGGACAGTCAGGGAGCGATACATATTCCAGAAGAAATCTTAAACGATTCTTTCTGGACGCCAAAACACCGAAAACGTCATCTGGAGGATTGGATCAAAGCCACCCGGGGCGTCTTCTTAAAAAACCGCCCTGCAATTAAAGAAAAGTTAGAAAAGTACTTATAGAAAATACTGGCTATGACACCGGTATCTTTTTGCATTTACTTTGTGGATAAAAAACCTGTCTGATTTAAAGGATATTGCATAAATTTACCGAATATTTGGACTTATTAGATAATTATGTCGAAGATAAAGAGGTGCTCAATTGGAACAGATCAACCACAAACTCTTTCTTAATACTGCAGCAAAGTACAGAGACGTATTTGAAGTAGCCGGCACTGCCATGATAGTCATTAATGAACAAACTACTATCATTCTTCTAAACCAGGAGATGGAACGCCTCTCTGGGTTTCCAAGGAATGAAATTGAAGGCATTCTCAGCATGACTAAATTCATTCATCCCAGCGATTTAGACAGAATGCTTACATATCACCGTCAACGCCGGACGTCAGAAGGCGATCCCCCAAGCTCATATACATTTACCTTCGTAGATCGGAACAAAACTGAAAAAGAAGTTTTAATTAAGATACGCCTTATTCCTGATACCACAATGGCTGTGGCTTCTTTAACAGATATTTCAGAGACCAGGCTACTGGAACAAAAAGTCATTGAAAGCGAAGAAAAATTCCGCTTACTCTTTGAGAACTCGCAGGAAGGTATCTTTCAAAGTACACCCTCTGGGAAAATTATTCTTGCAAATCCCGCTTTTATCACCATGTTAGGCTACAGTACACTGGATGAAGTATTGGCACTAAACGTCGGAAATGACATCTATCAAAGTGAAAAAGAAAGGGCCCAGTTATTGTTTGCTGTAAACAACCATGATTCACACACCGATGTAGAATTAGATTGGAAAAAGAAAGACGGCACACCTATTGTAGTTCATGCCAGCGGCAGAGTTGTTAGAAATAAGCAGGGAAAAATCCTCTTCTATGAGAATTCCGTAGTGGACATAACCAATATTAAGCACGCTGAAAGGGAATTAAAGGCTTCCAGGCAACATTTTAAAAATATTGTCAACTATCTGCCCGATCCTACCTTCGCCATTGATTGTTCAGGCAAAGTAATCGCCTGGAACAAGGCAATTGAACAGCTCACCGGCGTACCAGCTGAAGAAATGGTAGGGAAGGGAAACTATGAATATTCTCTGGCGTTATATTGCGACAGAAGAAAAATACTTATTGATTACGTCCTCGACGGAAAAAATATTCCAGCCGAACAATACGGTTATCTCAAGCGTGAGGGAGACACACTGGTGGCAGAAGCGTATGCCCCTTGCTTGCGTGAAGGAAAGGGAGCTCACTTATGGGGTTCAGCTTCACTTATTCGTGACAACGACGGGACCATTGTCGGCGCAATTAACACAATAAAAGACTTTACAGAATATAAAGAAACACAGGAACAGTTAAAATTTTTAAGCATGCATGATGTGCTCACTGGCCTGTACAACCGCATCTATTTTGAAGAAGAACTGCTAAGGCTCAACAACTTACGATTTACTCCAGTCTCGGTAATCATGTGCGACGTAGACGGATTAAAACTAATCAACGACTCCATGGGCCACCATAAAGGCGACCAGCTTTTAATCGCCGCAGCTAACGTGATAAGATCCTGTTTACGAGCTTCTGATGTTTTGGCAAGAGTGGGAGGAGATGAATTCGCCTTTATTCTACCGAAAACAAATGCCCTGGAAGCAGAGAGTGTTTGTTTACGAATACAAAATGGTGTAAACTCCTATAACAGTAGCAATCCAGAGTTCCCTTTAAGTCTATCCATGGGTCTGGCCACCGGCTCACTTCCGGTACGAGACATAGTTATTGAAGCCGATAACAACTTAAACAAAGATAAACTCCACCGCAGCAGCAGTGCCAAAAGCCATTTTATTGCCACTTTGATGGCAATGCTGGCAGAACGGGACTTTATTACTGAAGGTCATGCTGAGCGTCTGGAAACTATGGCTGGTATCATGGCAGATGCAGTGGGCTTGGCATCGGCAGACAAATCGGACCTTATACTCTTGGCAAAGTTCCATGATATCGGTAAAGTCGGAATCTCAGACAAACTCCTGTTTAAGCCAGGCCGTTTATCTTCTAACGAGAAAGAGGAAATGAAACGACACTCGGAAATAGGCTTCAGAATAGCACAGTCATCCCCTGATCTAACGCATATTTCCCAGTATATCCTTCATCACCATGAATGGTGGGACGGGCAAGGATACCCGCTTGGCCTGTCAGGTGAGGAAATCCCACTGCTATGTCGAATATTGTCGATAGCAGATGCATACGATGCGATGACCAGCGACAGACCTTACCGAAAAGCTCTAAGTTGTGAAGAAGCGGTGAGACAACTCAAAGATGCTTCAGGCAAACAATTTGAACCACGTTTGGTAGAGATATTTATAAACATCATTTCAAGTTCACATTGCTTCGAAGAAATTCGCAACAAACAATCTTAAACCAAAAAAAAGCCGGCATATAGCCGGCTTTTGCACGACAGAGAGGATGTATATCTTATAACCATAAACTTAAGAGTAATTCCAAACATAGTAAAACGTCCGATAATATATATTATGTGAACTTGCTAGTTGGGTATCAAATTTATAGAAACTAATCCCTAATCATAAATGCTATTGGCAGCAAGTCTTTTGCTGAATTCTTAAATATTATTAGGAGCACTAAATACTATGTTGAAGCTAGGTGGATTAACAGTACCGGCTTTAAGAGATTTCTTATCTATCGATGATAATTCTAGCATTATATTCATAAAAGTACTAATACCGTCCCGGATTGGTTCAGTCCATCCATATGTCATTTCATGCACCTGAACATAAGGCTCTGGCGGAATGATCTGATGACACTCTACCTCAAAGTTCTTGGCGTAATCATATAGTCTAACAAAAGTTAAAACTCTGCTTTTTAATTCAGTTAATTGTTCCTCGGACTTGAATTTTCCAATAAATTTCGGAAATTCTTCGGTGCATTGTATAGCAACAGACTTACCCAATCGCCTTAGTGTTTCTGGGCGCAATACTAACCATTTAAAATACTCTTCAAGTGGGATTTTTCTTGGCTCTATAAAATCTATACCGTTTGTAATTCTATTCAACGTTAACTCGATATCCTCTATCCTATCAGACATCATCTGACATGCAAGAGCATATTGCCAACCACATTTTTGTTTCCTAAAAATATATTTTACTAATTCGCTTTCATCTTTAAGAGCTTCCGGAGTAAAAGATCTATACTTTAACAGTGCAGTATATGAGATAACTACAAGAGCAATTAAAACTACAGTCAATACAAGCTTGGTAATTGGAATTCTATTATCTGCAACTTCCATTAGTACTTCAGTAAAGCTCCAGAGCAACTGAATATTTCAGTCTAAAAAGACCGCTGTGACGGAAAATTAGGACCACCTTCACGGAAAACGAGTACCACTCTCACGTTTTACTGTACCATCATTACTTTAGTCTCTATAATGAGTTCATGCACAATAGTTGTGCAAAAAACTATTATGGAGGTTGGTAATTATGTTGAATTACCGAGAAATTCTCAGGTTGCGTAGCTTGGACTACAGTCAGCGTCAAGTTGCTGCCAGTGTCCGCAGCTCGCGAAGCACTATCAGTGAGGTGTATCAACATGCAAAAGTAATGAAAACTCCTTGTCTATGTGGCATTCTTTTGCTACGGCATAAGGTCGGAATGTCTTGGCGCTATGAGCCCGGAATTATAGACTGACTAAGGCTTCCTGCTTAAACCACAAATTGTTGCCATAGAGCACTCAGCGTAGACATTAGGTTCATTATTCCAATCAATACTATGTTTCGACTTATTCCACTAACTTCCTGCTAATTCCTTCCAATCCTACCTTTTTAAAGTTTAATACGTGTGCACCTAAGATTAATAAACCAGTTACATATACTCATATAAATGATCTTATCCGATATTATTCCTCGAAAAGCGTCTGATAAGGAAGGCTTTTCCGGGGTATACTGATAAATAAAAATGTCAGATAAGTATTTTCATATGTAAAAACATATCTGTATGCCAATACATTCATCATCATTCCATTTGGTAACGAGATGTATAAAAACGGAAAAAGGACGCTAGTTAGCGCCCCAAATCTGGTACTTAAAGGGCTGTAAGAAGAGCAGCACTTTCTTTGTGGAGAATGTTACACCTCACACTCTACGCCATACGTTCTGTAAAGGGTTGGTGGACGCTGGTGTAAGCCGCCTAGATCGGGTTGCAAGCCTGGCCGGCCACAGCAATCTGCAGACGACAGCCAGATATACAAAGGCTACGGAATATATCTACAGATTGCTGCGGATAGACTGGCATGGGAATAGGATGAGTAAATTCAAAATGAATGTCTTTGCTGAAGTTAAAAGGATTATAGATGATCCATGCAGATGAAATAAAGGAAATTATGTACCAAGCGTACGGACTCCTTATAGAATCTAAAAATTGTAAATAACCGCAGACTTAAACCCATATACACTGCCCCATCAGCATGACTTTGTGCAAGATATGATATTTATATATTATTGTACAATTAACAAGGGAGTATTCAATTTCTGTAGTAATTCCGGGGATAACAGCTGTAAACCCTGGGTTCCCCATGCACATATCTGGCCAACAAGCTCACATCCAAGCTTTGCATTATGTTTCTATTATACAATATCTGGATGAAGCCCGATAGAATATGTCCAATTTTCACACAGCCTAAGACAACTACTGATACTTGGCCTTAACTCATTAATTAGCTGGGGTAATTTACCCAGCTAGTTAAACATTATTATCTTTTTTTAAAGCAACATAGCATCCCAGCACAAGTACAGCAATAGCAAAAATACTCGCTAGTATACTTGGATAAACCATAAACATCCAAACCTTCGGATAGTAGTAAGAAATCAAAGTTTGTAGTATGGGAATAACCTGCGTCAGAAGCATTAATAAGAATGTCCAAAAAGTGTAGCGATAAATTGGATTATGACCACTAGCCAGGCCTTTGTAGCTTAAATACATTCCCAATGCTGCTAGGAAACCTTTTACAAACAGTAAAAAAATTGACAAATAATTCAATAAGAGATAATTCAAAATGAAATTTAGAATGACTTTCACTCCTTCTTCGCATTTTAAGTGGATAATCCGAAACACCGATGTGGCTCACTTATTACCAGAATCGTTGCTCTGGCAACAAATAAAATCGATTTAGAGTAAGTAGTTATTGCTACCATGAGTATCCCTACATAATATTTAACTTTTATATAGACCTTCTTCATTTTTTCTAAGCCTTAAGCGTTTTAATGCTCTATTGGGCTTTCAAATCTGATGGAATTTCATCGTATGATTGTATAATTTGCATAACTTTCTTATCTAGCGTATGTGGAATTTCAGTTTCATAATATAAAAATAAATACCTTACAAAAATAGCGTATCAATTAATATTTTATTGATACGCTATTAGACTAGCTATATTGCCGATTAAAGTTATCTGGCGATTACTTGATCGTCAATTGATATGTTAACTAGTTTCTTACGTTCATTAACATTTTTTGTAATCTCATTTTCAGATTGTTCTTCAAATAGTTTCTCAATTGTCAAATCTTTTTGATAGAGTATAATTGAGTTTTCCCAAAACTCTTCCTCTGTTAAATCGAAAGCCTCTAAATAAAATTCATGAAAGAATTTCATGTTAGGATAACTAATGTGAAATGCTTGTACCTCCTTTCGAACATAATCTCTGTAAGCCTTAGCGTCTTCTAAGCTTACTAATAAATTGTTTGCAACTGCTTCTTCAAATAAAATTTCTTTTGTAATTAAATCATCTACTAGTGTATTTAACGCTTCATTATCTATTGATTCGAATTTAGTTTCCATTATATAGGCAAGTTGTTTTTTGTTCAAGACGGACTTACCATTAACAGTAATAACTGGACTATTTTTGCCATGTTCATTAATTTTTTTCAGGATTTGCGACCTGTTACTTTGAACAAATTCGGTCTGCGGGGAAGTTATCTGAGTATGGTTATCTGAGATTAAATATTGCTGACTAAAAGCAGTTCCAAGGGAAAAGAGCATCAGCAAAATTACAATTATTAATAGTTGCCTGATCTTGCCATTTCTCAACATATATTTCGCCTCCTAATTCCAAATAGTGTGCCTATTCGTGATAATTAGACTTCCAGGGTCTGTCCAGAGTGAACCATACAAACATTCATCATCTATATACAGCTTTAAATGGCTTGGTACAGTTGAAGAATATGTAACATTACCTGTTGCATACCCACCCCACATAGAATCGTTATTTATATATCCACTTGGAGGAGATGTAAAAGATGTAAAATTGGCCTTAATAGTTTGTGCCCCTGTGCTTTTATCCTCCTGAATCCATTTCGTCGACCTAGGTCGTACATCCCAAGTAAACCCATAATATTGACCATATTGCTTATAATCTTTTTTTAACCCATTATTGTAATGTGTTGTTGCAGTGATTGTTTGTCCGAGCGTATAATCATAACCAACAAAATGTGTCATCCGAACGCACTTGAATTGCCCATCATGCGTATTCAACCAAATATTAACGCTATAATTGGTGCCTGAACTGGCTGCATATGTGAATTGCGTATAACACATAGTAAGGCTGATTAACAATATTGTTATGATAATGAGTCGTAGCTTCTTCATAGTGTTTCCTCCTTAAGTTATTGATTTGGTAAACTCTAATACGGCTATAATTTACAGATGGTAATCGTCCCTAAGCGCCTGTAAACACCTCCCAACTCTAAGGTTTATAAATCTATTTAGTTAAATTATCACATCCCTCCTTTTGAATGAATGGTAAACAGTTTGAAGTATACAAACAGAATATCTAACCATAAGCTTTTCTACTAACGCTCTTACTCTTAACACGGATTACTCATTCGTTCTGTCCAATTCCTGAGACTTAAACACTTTCAACTCTATGTGCACAAATGTATGGAAACATAATTGTTTGTGATATCATTGTCTAAACTCAGGACTTTGGTTCGTGATTAATTAACAGCCCGTCAGAAACTCGAACAATATCGCTTACCTTTTAATAAATGAGTAATATTGTAACAGAAAAGTTACGATTCTATATTATTAACATTTCTTAACATTTTAGGTCATAGTTTCTACTAATTAATTTCCTGCGGTTTTATGTCACTTAGAATTGACTTTCAGCTTTTTAGATGATTGGTTCGCCGAAATACTTTCTACCCTTTCTTGTGCCCATACAAAATACCCCCAATGATAGCTGTTTAATGCTACCATAAGGGGTATTCTATTTCACTGTCCGTTTTCGAGGTACTGTTCAAACAGTCCCAGGAGTTTATTATGCAGGGATTAGACAGTCCTCAGGCATAGGCTGGCTCGACCTGTCATATGGTGAACTTCAAACAATTGTAAGATCTAAGATGCTAGCTAACCTTGAGTGTCTGTATTATCGTACTAGGATTTATTCACTACTGCCAAATCATTTTTACGTAATAAAAAATTTTACCTTAGTATCGAAACTTTTTTATCTGAACTACACTCTACCTTACATAACAAATCAAAGGAGGAATCTCATTGAAAAGCAAAGTTGTTGTTTTTGTAGTTGTGATGTTGTCGTTGTCGTTGTCGTTGTCGTTCGGAACTGCTATGGCGCTTGAGTTTGAACCAATGGCCTTTCAGTATCTTAGAAGCGGTACCACTGATATTGGGCCGGGAAGTAACGGTTCTATCTATGTATATGGAAATACACTGGCCAAGCAAGTGGTTAATCGGGTAGAGGTTACAATAATTCTGCAACAATATAAAAATGGAGCTTGGGTAGATTACTGGTCAGATCGTGTAGTACGACACGAAGCTACTAGTGCCACTGCTGAAAAAATGGTTTCTGTTCAGGGGGGCTATCAATATAGGCTCTATGGCATACACAATGTTACTCATAATAATGTATCTGAAACAACCTACACGCTTACTGGTTCATGGTATGTCAATTAAATAAGCCTAGAACCAATCCACTTTTCAGCAATTCTTCTGCCGACATATATCCGGAAAGCTCAAATCTATGCTGACCTACATCCCACTCAAGCAAAGTAAAACCCTGGTCATCAGAAAAAGATGTTACTTCTATATTATTAACTATTAGTGATTGAACGATAAAGTCTTCTATATCAATAGCTCGTGCGGAAGTTACGGCATTAATAACCATGAAGCGCAACAGTTCTTCCAAATGCAATAACTCTACTTCAAATCTTCTCACTTTATCGTTGTTGTATACAATTTCAGCAAAAATAAAGCCCTCTTCATCCAGGCCGCTAGGTAAAAACATACCTGCGGCCTGTTCTTGTTTTAGCTCTGACAAACTATCAAATTGTTTAATTTGAAGAGTTTCGATATCTCCTATGGCTCCCTCATCAGAACGCTGAAAAAGTTGAGATGTTTCAGTAATCATTCGGGTGATTGCGATTCGGATAAATCCTGTAAAAGCTTGGGCGGGACCTACAATCGCCGGGAGAATTAACAATAGTATCGCTGCGGCCACAGCTACACTTCGAATCCTGCTTTTTTGTTTTTGGCGCTTATATCTTTTAAAAGCCTGGGTTACATCCGGAACGGAAACTTCTGCAGCCAGTTCTTCTAGCCCTTGCTTCATTTTCTTATCGTATATACCATTGTTGTAATTATTCATCTGCCAGCCCATCCTTCCACTGCAAATTCCGTAACTTCTCCCTAGCACGAAATAGCCTAGATTTTACAGCCCCATTACTTAGTTTTTTCATTTCGGAAATCTGATTTAAAGAGAGATCAAACATATATCGCAGAATTAAAACTTCTTTGTGATCATCATCTAATGAATTAAGCATATATCGCACTTCTTCTTTAAGTTCTATAATTTCATAGTCATTCCTGTTGCAGGCCAACTCATGAGCGACTTTTTCAAAGTCTACAAATCTAATCTTTGCTTGTTTGTTATAGTCTGTCTTTATAATATTAATTGCAATCGTGGTAACCCAAGCTGAAAAAGACGCTTTATCACGAAGCTGGTGTAAGTTTTTACAGGCCCGAAAAAATGCCTCTTGCGTAGCCTCTTCAGCCAAGTTGTATGAACCACAGTATAGAAAAACCACCCGAAAAACACGGGGATAATTTGCCTCAAACAAAACCTGTTCACTCTCAGATATTTTTATTGGCATACGAGCCTCCCTAATCTGTCATTATGGAAAATTTTATCACACTTTCCACAAAAATGTTGTCACTTTAGCTCGAATGCTGAAATGTTAAATTCTACAGATAACTTTTAGGTATATAAAATCCCCTTAACATGACCTACAGGTTGCGGTGGAGCTAGTTCCTAAAAAAAATATGTGACTTAACTAATGATGACATTCTAATATGGAGAAACTATCTGCTTGATAATTATGAAGAAGTAGCAACTATTCAGAAAATGTATGCTTTAACATCATTAATTAAATTTTGTTCATCTAAAAATATTATTGATAGACCCATTTCATTTAGTATGAAACTACCAAAATTAATTGAAAGAGAACCAGTATCTTTAAGTAAAAATGAACTTTTCTATATTAAGGAAGAAGCTGCAGGAAATTTAAGAGATAGAGCTATTCTTGAAGCATTGCTTCCAACTGCTGTCAGAGTGAGTGACCTTATCTCAATTAAATTAGAGCATATGGACGACTCTTTCATTTCACTTTGGAAACGAAAGAAATAATAATGGGTCGGTATTCATTACTACAGTGAAAAATGGTACAATACAGTTGAGAATTAGTGAAGATTGGGGAGACATATGCAAAAATACGTTGCAATTATATTATCTTTGTTTTATTGATGTTAGCCGTTACAGCCATTTCCTGCAGTAACGGGCAACCGGCTGCACCAGTCCGTCCTGTATCTGAAAATAGTACACCTGGTGTTATTCAACAGCCAGTGAAACCAGCGGCCGTCTATACACCACCTGCTTATGCGGATCCCCACCTCTTTATTGAGCGTGAGGTGACAGTGGGTGATGGGGAATGGGAATTGCCCGGCACACTTACGCTTCCCACAACAGCAGGCCCGTTCGCTGCCGTTATTCTTGTCCATGGCCCTGGTCCCAGTGATCGTGACCAAAGCTATGGACCGAATAAACCGTTTCGTGATTTAGCCTAGGGCCTGGCATCGAGGGGCATTGCTGTGCTGCGCTACGACAAACGCACCCTGGTATATAGTGATATCATGGATGAGACTTATGAGACGCTCACTCCCTATACTGAAACAATTGATGATGCTGTTGCTGCAGTCAAGCTGCTGGAAAACATGCCTGAAATCGATTCGGAAAAAATCTTTATTACGGGGTTCAGCCTCGGGGCAATGCTGGCCCCCCGTATTGCGGCTGAAGTCAATACAGCCGGCCTGATCCTTCTATCCGGTCCCACCCGTCCCCTGGAGGATGTCATTCTCGAACAGAGATACTATCTGGCCAAATTGGATGACACCATAACCAGCAAAGAAGCGGCCGCACTGTCAGTTATGAAGGGCAGGGTGGAACTTGTGAAAAGTCCGAACCTCTCTCCCTCTACACCTTCGACTGAGCTGCCCTTTGGTATTCCTGCCGGCTACTGGCTAGATCTCCACGGATACCGACCGGCAGAAGCGGCAAAAAATCTGAAGGTTCCCATGCTTATTATTCAGGGAGAACGAGACTATGAGGTTACTAAGAAAGACTTTGACCGTTGGCAGAGAGTACTTGGGGGACGCAGCGATGTCACCTTTAAACTCTACCCGGCTTTGAACCATCTGCTCCTCGCCGGAGAAGGACCAGGCAAACCAGCCGAATATAATCAGCCTGGCAATGTATTAAAGGATGTGATTGAAGACATAGCAGAATGGCTGACAGATAACTAATCCTAAAACAGCATTAAACCCTGCACTACCTTTGTATTTGTATAAGGCATGCAGGGTTTTTTTCATATAGATCTTCCAGTCAAGGGATGCTACTGCGGATCGATGTTCTCATGGCCATGATAGCCCCCTCTGCCTTCGGATAGCTCCTGTCGTTGGATGGAATCTGGAAACTATGGCACAATTCTCTTAATACCGTCAATTTTGTCAAAGTCGTGGTCATATGAGTAAATAGTATATTGCCGGCTGGCTAGCATTTGGGCACCGACAAATGCATCGCTCCAGTCAATGTTTTTTTCAGCATAAATCCGCATCGCAGTCCTTATCGTCTCCTTACTAGAGCAACGCAGGCCGCGAAGATTTATTATTGGGATTAGTAATTCTCCAATTTTCCTCTTAGGAGTACGATAGAATTTTTCTAGTGTCCAGACAATGTCACCAAGCAAAATATCCGGCAGAAAGGCTTGTTCAATATTTCTTTCCAAACGTTTCAGCAATAGTGTACATTGATCAGCTTGTTCCGAAAGGTCGTTAAGCAAAAACCTCAGAATAATATTTGCATCAATTATTCTTTTCATTGATTCGCTCCTGCAAAGCCTTACGCCTCGCCTGCTCGATATCCTGAGGGCCATCGGCACGAATGCTTCCCTTCAAATATTCAATTCCGTTTTCGGCCACCATAATGCGGATACCCTCACTATCTTCAACCAGCCTGACATATTCCCCCGGCTTAACGTTGAGCATTTTTCTCACAGAAGCCGGCAGCGTTATCTGCCCCTTGCTTGAGATCTTGACCGTTCTTGACACACAAAGCCACTCCTTTACACTCAATTGTCTTTCCTACTATAACTTAATTATAGCCAATGTTTATCTGTGTGTAAAGCAGCAGCCGGCTTAAATTTGGGGTCAGCTCCATGCTTCTATCTCCTTCCGGCTGACCCTTCTACATTGTTTGCAGATAGCTACCTTAGAGTTGCTAAATAAGGCAACGCTTAACTGAGTTCCTTATACTCCTCGTCCAATTATGACTTTTCTGAAACATAATAAAACCCCTCTGACCCTGTCCTATTAGGGTTTGTGGGGTTTTTCATTTCATGATCCTTTGGGCAGGAATATATATTATGTGATCTAGTTAAACTATAATCCCATACCTAGGCTCCAAATCGAAATAACACCATCGACCTGTCACTTACCACCAGTGGGTCTTATAAAGGATTCAAAGTGGACAGACGGCAATTAGATGGTCTTAGATAAATTCACTACTATTCTAATCCATGGATATCTTCTATTCTTTCACCATCAATTTCAATTACCTTCAGTTCTTCCGTATAAATCCAATAAATGGTTCCGGCCTTATCACAAACAGCCGCTAAGGGCATCTGCCCTTCCTCATCATGAGGAAACAGGTTTCCTCCGAAGAAGCTCGGCCTGCTTGCCTTAAAAGCACCATATCCTGTCCCGATTAAAACAAACTGTTTACCGGTTTCCTTGTGTAAAACTATAGTAGCCATTTCGTCTCCATACCCCCTATTTTTTTAATCGAAACCTATTGCAAGCGTATCTCCGTCCCTCTGCCTAAGTGCCGGAACCTGAATCAAGGCATCACCGGTTGCCTACCCCTCATAAAATTCATTAATATACATAATGCCGAAATACATTAATCAAGAGTTTTGCTAATTGCCGGCGCTAATCAGGGCGTTCTCTATTGCCTTTAGGATTACTTTACTGCTAAAGGTGGCACCAGAGATCGAATCAATCTCAAAGGTTTGTGTTTCGACTACCCTGCTTGGAATTATTTCAGCTGCCGCTCCCTGGCCGTGTCTATGCTTAATGAGTCTAATTTCATTTATCCTATTGTTCTCTACAGTGACTTCTACTTCGGCGGAAACCGGAAATACACTGTATTTACCTGTGTATGTGCCATCTTCCATTCCTGTAAGGTCAAAATTTGGTATGACTAAACCTGTTAATTGCTCCATGTTTGACTCAATGTTTTTCAAGATAATGGTTGTAATGAAAATTGCGGCAACTACAATCGCTATGAAGACAGAAATGGCTATCTTTTTCTTTTTCAATATTTTACCCCCCTCTTTACTGTAGGGCTGGAAATAAGGTTATATGAACTTACTCAATGAATCTACCAAGTAATATGTCTTCCATATTTCTTCTTCCATCAATTACAGCAAGCACCCATACTTTGTTATCTTCAGTCTTATATATCACCCGCCAGGGAGGGCTAATTAATTCCCTGTATGTCAAGATATTATGAAATCGTAATTCCGGAACAATTCTTCCCTGAAGAGGCATTTGCCGTAAATTCTCAGCTTTCTGTTTAATAGCAAAATAAACTTGTTTTGCTTGATTCTCGCTATCAGTTCTAATGTATTCAATGATTTTCTTTAAATCATGCTGTGCAGTTTGTGTCCAAAAAATCTGATATGTCCCTTTACTCATGACTTATAATCTTCAAAATGATCCATTGTCGAAAAAAAGTCTTCTTGAGACATAAACTTGCCATTAACTATATCACGTTCCCCTTGACTGAACAGTTTTAGTAAACTAATAGCCTTCTTCATATTTTCGTAAGATTCAGTATCCAATAAAACCGCCTTAGCCTCTCCGTTTTGAGTAACATAGATAGGCCTGTGAGTCTCGTTCACCTGCTCCAGGATCTCTGCAGCATTGGCTTTAATGTAAGAGATAGACCTAATATCTTTCTTTATATTCATTATGCTTTCACCTCTATACATATATGGTACTAAATATAGACCTGCCTGTCAAGGCAGTCCGGTTTCTACTAAATAATCTGAGCTTGCTGACGTTTCAAAGATCGTTAACATGATCCTAATATACCTATTTTATCTATGCATAAAAATCTGATAACTAGGCTCCAAATCGAAATATCTCTTTTAAGGGTTCATTTCAGGTGCTTGGGCAAGAATAAAATCCCGAATCACTTTCGCGCTTATAAGCGCTAGGTTCATATCCTGTTCCTCTAACATTAGGGACGTTGGATACCTTGGCTGAATGCCGTAAGCCGTTAGGTCAGAACATTGGTCAGCTATATTCATAAAGGCATCGGACATATGTAAGCAGAGTTTGCACAACTCATCTAAGTCATGTGTTTTTGGCGGATTAATGTTGTGTAGAACAAGGTAGCCCTTAAGATACTTCTCGGCAGATTGCTGACAGTGAAAACAAATTATTTCTATTGGGACAGGATACATATTCTGAAGATACTCTGCACTATCTAGATCCATTGCTGCTAGTCTCTGCCATTCCTTTGCTTGTGTTAAGTTATCCATACAGTACCAGCCCCTCCTTTACTACTTGCCTTTCTAAAGAAGGGGCAGCTTTACGCTGATTAAATTTATTTTCTTTGCTGACCACCACGTCAACAGACATGGTTTTTTTATCTCGAATGGCTTTCCGTATTAACCTCATCGCATCAATTTCCCTTATATTCGCATTTTCCGACATTACAACATAAATGTCCAAATCTGAGTCAGCATGAGGTGTACCACTAACATAGGAACCGAACAGGAATATTTGCTCTACAGGAATGGTGTTAACTATAATATCTTTAATGGTGTTTAACTCGTCCTGTATTCTTTTTTCCATTATAATACCTCTTTCACAGTGGGTTTTATCATCATCTAAATATCCAATTTTAAGATATTTACTATATTATACCATATTTCATATTAATAATTCCACACTATACTATAGAATCACGTCGGATAGCAAAAATATATACGAATAGACCCCACAAGCTGAGGCATCACTGGTTTGCGGGGTCTTTGACTTGTGGTTGCGGGTATGGTATTTACTTTTGTATATTGATGTTATTATAGATGTTAACGGTCTCCTGCTCAATTTTTATACCCTTCTCTAACATCAGGTAAATAAGTCGATGAAGAGGTCCGTACGAAGGATTCTCTAGCAACTCTGCCAATTTCTTTAAATAACCATCATCCATGATCTGCCCCCGGGAAATATGGCCAAGGTAAGTCTCCTCATCCATCATCAGAGGCTTAACAGAAATCCCCGTCTTCTGACACAGGTGGTTCCAAATCCGAAAACCACCCAAATCCATATCCCCCCAGTGATAAAAAGGTGTGGGCGAATTCTGTGCTTTGAAAAATTCCCAGATCTTCGTTAAAATCAACCGCCGTGGCCTGTTATGATACCCACCCAGATAAATAACCAAGTGGTTATCCGGACCATCATAAACATACTGGTAAAAGGATGTCAGATTTTCTATCGTAACTACAGCCTCGGCTTTACACTCTTCAACTACCATCTCCTGTATCATCGAAGGAGACAAGCCCAAATCAGGGTAAAAGGAAGAAACATCCACCCTTTCAGAGGCCCGGCGAGATTGAGGTGGACAATATTTTTTTACGACCCAAAGGATACTTTTCTCTAACTCTTCCCAGCGTTTAGAATTACTGTATAAGACTCCATCTGACATGGATCATGTTTTATGGATTCTTTTTTTTGTTTCACTAAAACAGTCGTAGCTCTTGTCAGTGCTCTCCTCTACCGTTTTTTTTCTTTCCCTCTTTCTATTTTTCGAGCTAAACCGTCTATTTCCTCTCATTTAAAAGAAAAATGACCACTTACTATAGTGATCGTTTTTCATTCATTTAACCACTTGTAGATGAGTCAATGCCGCCGGCACTCAGGTTACAAGCAGCTTGTGATATTGTGGTAAATACTGTATAATGAAAATGGTGCCACTTTAAGGTCAGGCAGTTTTCATAATTAATAAGAGGAGAGAGTTATTTGAGTAAGCTAATCAGTGTGCATATAGATAGTATTGTAGAAAAATTAACTCCTGTGTTTGAGTCCCGGAAAGTAATTGCAGGAGCTTACCTTTTCGGTTCAATTTTAGAACTCTGCCGTCCAGACAGTGATATTGATGTCGGCATTTTACTGGCACCGGATAATTCATACTCGGAAAAAGAAGCAGAAATAATCCTGGAAGAAATTTGCCTGGAATTACCGCCTTTAAATTGTCATCCTTTTGACATTATTGTGCTTAATAGCTCTTCTGCAATTTTTGCTTATCGTGTAATTACTCAGGGTAGGCTGATTTATACAGCCGACGCCGAAGCAATAACTGATTTTATGGAAAAGATAAGCCGGCAGCGGGCTGAAAACTACCCCCGTTTCCGTCAGGCTTTAGAATTAATTGCCAGGGGGTGAACGATATGACCGTCGATACCGAAAGGGTAATGCAAAAGATTGCTTTTATCAAAGAACAGCTCGGTGATATAAAATCACTGACAGATGCAAAAGAACCCACAGAAATATTAAATGATAAAATTCTGGTAAAAGGGTTGAAATACTCTCTGCAAACGGCAATCGAATCTATGATAGATATAGCTTTTCATCTAGCCGCAAAAAAGTATCATTGTGCTCCTGAAGAATCCCGTGACGCCTTCCGTATTTTAAAAAACAATAAGGTTATTAATGATGATGAATTCAAAATTTTCTCAGCTATGGTAGGATTTCGCAACAGAATGGTCCATCTTTATCAAAACATTTCAGATGAGCGTGTTTATGAATATTCAATTACCAAACTCAATGATTTTGAAGTATTTATTAACAGAGTAAGTGTTTTAATCCGGCAGTAATAATCAAATGCGTCATTGACCAGCCCTATGAAAAGGAAGGAGCAAAAAAAAGACCATTTTCGTGGTCTCTTTTTTTTATGAGCGTCGGTAGCCATCGCGATGAGCGAATCCGGTACCCTCTATAACAGGACGGCTGCAATCATATGTACTCATCCCCATCGTCATCATAGTATCTGTACTGACTTGGCGCTTCACCTTTTTCTTCAATAACCTTAGGTACCTTAGGTGGAATTTCATCTTTAATAATTTTTAAAAGTTGAACTTCAAACTCCCATGAATCACCATAATCGAAAAAGTACATAATTCTTTGCCCTTCATATAATCCAAGCTCACCGATTGTTACCTCATGAACAAAAGGCCCTTCATCAACCATCGGTGAATGATAAACATGCTTGGAATATCTTTTGGCATCCATAAAGAATGAGTATAGGTGATCATCATCAAAATTAAAAGCATCCTGCACAGCTTTATGCAAATCTTCAAGGGTATGCCTGAAAGAAAGCAAGATCTTCCGCCAAACACTTCTGCCAAGAGATACCTTAAAAACATAGCTGCCTCTGACAACTTGATTTAGTACGACATTAACTGTCTTATTCAAAGCCCCTTATAGTTTCCTCTATGTCATATCTCGTCCAAAATGTTTCAAGAAGGAACGCGTATTTCTCACAAATATTTAAAGCGTCAAATTCATCTTTCCTTATCGTTTTGGTAAAATAAACATTTCCCTTTTCATCTGCCGCTTTCACATATAGCCTTCCAAGCAGTGCAAGATTAAAAATCAGATTTATAACCGGATAAGATTCCAGCTGATAATTTGGCGCATCAACTTCCTTTTTGTAATACAGCAATGAATTTATTTCGAACAGGTCATTTTTCCCCAATACACCTCTTCGCTTGGACAGTACAGGCTTCGTTTCTTCCACAAAGTCACAAAACACTGTAAAATCATTGACCGAAGCACTAATGTCCTTCTCACTTACTCTGTACATTAGTTAAATCTCCTCTTCTCTCTTAATTGTTCCCTCTTCTTTATAATAACAGCTGTCTCAGCTCCTGCGGCGCTAGCGTAGTTATCATTTCTCCACCCAGCTGTATTATCTTCCCGATTCAAGCCTGGTCTCAATCCAAGCTTCCCTGGCATCTTGACCCATAGCAACTTTATTTGTTACAATGCTGATCAGTAAAGGATTTATCCCATTTTTTCAATTAAATAGCCACAGTAATGCTCCTTTTGCTTAATCTCGTATTGAACCCGAACATAATAAGTACTGATACAGAGTCCTCCCCAAAGGCTCTCAGTAATTCTTTCCTTGATATGAACTCTTCCGTCGTTTTAACATTGTTACAGCTAAAATAATACATCCTTTTAGTGAAACGTGCGTTACATGAACGCACCTGCCTAAGCAGCCTGAATTTTCGTTCATTTTCAGGTTTTATCGGCCAGCAAGGCTTCCTGTTCCAGCTTAATGCTTAACTCCAGCATCAGCCGAAGGCAAAGGGACTCAGGTCAATCCGCTCCCCCCGTAATTCTACAATCACAGGTCCGGAAAGAAGCAGCTCTTCTGTGGTCTTAATTATTCCAAGCTCGTATAGAATATCCTCATCGGAAAGTTCACTGTCAGTTAGAAAAAAGCATCTGACAACAGCTATCAGGGATGCCTTTACTTTTCTTGCCTTCTTGTTAATTCACCCTCTAATACTCTTCCGTCAGCTACAGCAGCTGTCACTTAATTACCCTCCTGATTTCCTCCATCAAGGCGCGGAATCTTTTGTATTCACTCATGATACCATGGTAAAACTCAGTCCATTTTTCTTCTTCCCCGGCTAAAAAGCATACTTCCTGTAAATCTTTAAGCCACCTGGCCGCTATGGCATATGAACTACGGTCACGCCGGCCTATATTGTGCATAATTAAAGACTTGTACTGCGGGATCAGCTTTGACGGATCCCGTCTTTTCATTTCTTTAAACAGCTTTAGTAAAATCGGATTATTTTCAAAAACATGCTGTCCATGCCGCGTATACTCTTTCCAGGCGCTTTCCGGGTCATTAAGAAACAAATAGATCTGGATTATCAGTTCAAAATATTCCTTTTTCTTTAAAGCAGCGAGCCAGAACTCAATTGTCTTTTCCCGTTCCTCTCTTTCCGTAAGCAATTCAACATTTCTCTTGAATAATTCAAAATCGGGAAAAGACAGAAACCATTTTTGCAGCCACTCTTTTTCCCTGGTCAAATCTCCTGCCTGCTTACAGAGATCAGCCATCCACCTGTAATCCGCCGGCCCCGCTTTACCTTTAATCAGTTCACCCAGAACCACCACAGCTTCCTGCCAGCGTTCATTCCGCTCATAATACCTGACAAATAGCCGCTCCACCGAATCGTCGCCTGTGTCCCTTAGAACGCCTGCAGCCTCAATTGCCTCTTGCTCCCGGTCATACTGCAGGCACAAATCAACCCACCAGTATACCAGAGGCCTTCTTTTCCTTTCATCTTCAAGACGGTTGCTTTGCAAAAAATCCTGATCAAGCCGCCTGATCGAAGTTTCCAAGTGCCGCAAACCCTGTAGGTCAACCACACAGTCACTCAACAGCCATGCCCAGTCCGCCAGGCCTCCCGGCTCATTACACTGCAGAACCATCCAGTCCATCAGTTCAAACAAAAAGTCCTGGGCTGCGGCATCAGCACGCCGGTACCCTTTAACGCGGCCCAACGCCTCACACAGATAGGAATGAAATTCGTCACATCCCTCTTCCAACTCCTGGTCACCATACTCAGCTAAATATTCATCTTTCCAGTCTTCAAGTCCCAGCAACCCCACCAACAGGCCAACCGTCCCTGAAATATAATGCTGCTGTGTTACCATATCCAGCAGCTCACGCCCATATCTGTGCAAACGCTCCAGGCCGGCAGAAAAATCCCACTCAGTTACTTCGTCTTCATCGTAATATCCATCTTCCCAGTCATCATCACAGCCTTCTACCTCACTAAAAAGAGCCTCACACTCACTCAGCACCCTGGGAATAGCTTCTGAGTAAAACTTTAATGAACTGTACAGGCCCATCTGCCGGACCCGGTCACTATGCAGTTCAGCCACATGCTGACGTTCATTTAAAACCAACGCTATTTTCCCTGACAGTAATGGATTGTCCTCAACTAGCATACGCAGCACATCCAATAAATCTTCTTTCTCCATACTATCCAACCGCCCCATAATACCAGCTGTTTCATTATCTCTTTGCGGCTGCTTCTCCTCAATCTCAACACACTTTCCAACCTTGAACTCATTCCTCTTTTCCCGCGCAACAAAAAAACAGACCGCAGCCAGATGTTTGCAATAAGTATCATATGGGCAGTCACATTTACTTTCTCCAAAATCAACGGTGTTTACCCTGACTTCATAGTCTCCGTAATTTCCCAGCACAACCGCACAAGCCCAGTTACCGTCAATGCTAACATCTTCCACCAACCCCGACTCATAATAAGCCTCTCCTCTTGCAACAATATGGGGCGCAATATACCGCTTCATAGTACTCAATAAAACCCTTGCTTCCCTTTCCATCTCCATCCCCGTCTTTCCGTTTTCTATTACTACTACCTTATTGCAAACACAGCCAAATCCGCTTTCACCCAGTTCTGTAAGTCCAATGCAACACGCCCTGCCTTCGTCCATCTTTTTTCGTATTTCGGCGCCTTCACAGGTTTCTCCTTCTTAAGAATAAGGGCTCCGCCGAGGCTCTGGAGGCAATCTTCAGCGTTTTATGGTCGGCATTGCGTTATGCCATACCCCTTTTAATTATCTGTACCACATAACCGCTACCCTTGATTTGAGGAGGACTACGGAGCTTAAAGGAACCACGCGCCACTTCCTCTATTTCCCCGCCAGGGGCTCCTTTTCCCACAATCCCTGTACAGGGCTGTAAAGCTCCGCTAACAGCTCTTCTTTATCCACCCCGTTTACAGCTCCCACAATTAAGCCTGCATAATAACGGCAGGCATCAACAGCTGTCCTGGCCCCATGTGTTGTCAGGGAGCTAAGTGCAGCCTTTTCAATGGCTTCCCCAGGTTTCCCGGCATAAAACAACGCTGCCGATAAAATACTCCTTTACGTCAATGTGCCCACCAAAAACAGACTTAAACTTACTGCTAACTACAAGGTTATACCTTAGCTATTAGTTTTCGTATAAACTCCCTCTTACCTCAATATAACAACAGTGACTCCTAAATTGTTTGCAATTCTGTTATCATAGTTCTCCAATGCTTTACACATGCCTACCATCTCTCTTTCTTATGCATAATGTTCCCCCCACACTTTCAAGTCACCTTCTAAATGACAATTACTCCAGCAAAACTAAAAGATATCGCCATCGAACCTGGTGAAGGCACATATTCATGATAGGCCATTCTCGGCATAGTCAAGTGATAAACCCCATTTCCAATACATGTTAATGCTTCAGCAGATTATCATACCCCATGCCGGGATGCTTCTTGGATTATTATTTTTTGGCAGACTCTTTACTTAACAGGTAAACCAGATAGTGGTTTAGACTGACACCCTCTTTTTCTGCATTAGCAACCAATCTCTTATGGAGGCTCTTAGGTGTTCTTAAGGCTATCCTTCCACTATATTTATAACTGTGCGAATAAGGCTCCGGAATCGTCAGTCCCTCTTCAAGCCTGGTCTCAATCCAAGCTTTCCTGGCATCTTGACCCATAGCAATGGTTTCGTCAACCGTCTTCCCATCACTGACACAACCGGGTAAGTCAGGGTAGGTAATTAAATAGCCCCCACCGTCATCTTCACGTAATGTCTCTATTTTGAATGGGTATTCTTGGGACAGATAATAGTCCAGATCTTTCTTATCCATAGTAATCCTCCCTCTATATGCCTAATTCATCAAGTATCTTAATTGCCATCTTTACGTAAATTACTTTTACGTATGGCCTTTTAAAAGGAACGGTAAGAGTCTTATCTTTTATTATGTAAGTATAATGACTGGATCCTCCAGATGGCTGACGGCACTCAAAGCCTACGTCTCTTAAAACCAGATCTAATTCACCAAACCTTACAGTTTTCGGATTGTTTCGTATCTTTTCCAATAACTTCTCTTTTTTTGTCATTTCACCACTTCCTAATGATATTATATTTAATATCATTTTTAATGTCAATTCCCGATTTTTATCTATGTACTCTCTATGCCTTCTCAATCCTCACCCTGCTGCCGTCTCCCTGAAAGGACGGTGGCTCAACAATTAATCTCCTTTCAATCCTGTTCCTGAGTTCAGGCACATGCTTCCAGCAATTTCTCAGTATATCTTCTAATGCTGTGATTTAGACTTGTAAGGCCGTTTTTTAGTTCCAGAGTAGCCTCTGCCGATTGCTGCAGGGCGATATAAGACATGCCCTCGTCTCCCGTCAGATTCTGGTAGATGCTAAATACCCGACCTTTAAACTCCATCCGGTAGCCGGTACTGGTTTTATGAAAAGTTTCCAACAGGGCCAGGGCATAGTCTGGCACGGTCATTTTAAAAGAGTAATCGAAAGACTGTTCTTGCATAAGCCAGCCTGCATCCACCAGCTTCCGAAGTAGTTGATTTGACCGCTCCCGAACATTTCTGGCCAGCTCCTTATACTCCTCTTCTTCCTCCACAGCAAACCAGGCTTCCTCATCTAAAGATTCCAGGTACTCACAAAATAGATCAATCAACACGTCTTTATTCAAAGTATAGATTGTCTTTCGGTACTGGTCATAGACAAGCATAAGAAGACCGGCATGTACTTCTTTGAGGGGGCCGGCCAATATTGAAAAGAGATTTCCTGGGATATGGTCAAAGAGGTTTTGATTAGTCATTAGTTCACCTTAATAATACTTTTTTCTCCTGTATTCTACAGGTTTCTCTGATTCCCTTTATAGGGCAGGACTTTCATAGCGGCAGAAGCCTACACTCGGTCAGATAGATTCAGTACCAATAAGGAAGGCCAGAAAATGCTGGACAAATGTTTAAGTATTCTTTCAACACATCTATAATAAATTCCAACAAAAAACCCCGTCTCCCATATTACATAAAGGGTTCGGGGTTGCCTTATCTAAGATAATGACTGTATATATTCTATCTGGTCTTTCCATTAAGCTTGGCCAGAATTATTATAGCCCTAAAGAGCCCCTCAGGGAGACTTTACTTTTTCTTCCCATAAAAATGCTCCCTTCATGATAACAGTTTTATTATTTAAACTGTCTACCACAAAGGGAGCATATCAAAAGTAAGTGCTTTTTAGTCCTTTCGCTTTTTACCGTGAATATATGGACTGTTTGTTTGCCCGATATATAATAACAGAATTACACTTGCGACTACAATAGTTATTTCCAACTGAACAAAAAGGAATGTTATATAGACCAGCGCAGCGAGCAGGTGCCACAATCTGATGGGTTGGCTGAAGAAATCTTTTCCGTTGTTGTCCAACTGACTTTCCTCCTATTAATGAGCGTGAGACGCTGCAGCTGTTCCTGCAAGCTCTCTTTCAAAGCGTCCAGATCTTTTGCCGATCTATTTGGTTTAATTTGCTTATCTGCCGGCATTTCGTTACCCCCTCTTATTATTCTTAGCATAGATGCTTAATCTATCGTCACTACATAACCTTAACTGACAGGGAATCTCCCGCTCGCTGCCTGGAGAGCAGCGGAAACTGATTTTTTATCAAACTCTGTCTGCTCTATCTCTGCTTTTTTCTGTCTTCTTTTAATCGTTTCATCAGTTCACTAAAGCTTACCGGTGGAATAACCATTCTTTCTCGTTTTGTAAAAGTAATGGCTCCAGACTTACAAAAGCTGGCACACACTCCGCAACCCAAGCATTTTACGGTGTCTATATCCGCTCTATTATCAGGTAATAGAGTGATTGCTTCAATTTGACATTTACGTGCACATATACCGCAACGAGTACATGTTTCCGGATCTACCAAGGCAATGTGACTTGTGCTGGAAACTGCATGCGGTAATTGATGCTTTGTGATACCGGCTAAAAAACAGCAACAACAACCACAACAATTACAGATAAATGCTGCATTATGCATAACATTATCACAGATATGCATCAATCCAAGTTCTTTTGCAATATCCAACTTCTCTAAAAGTTCATCAATAGAAGCCCTGCGAGCAAACCCTTTTTCTATTAAGAAGTCCGATGCCGCACCAAGACTTATACAAAGGTCTAAGGGATAAACACATTCCTTTCCTAAGTGTAGACTTTCTTGACGGCAGTAACAGTCGGTAAGTCCGCCTCTCCCGGCCTCTTTTATTAGTGTTGTCGCCATGTCATATGTAAGTATATCAGATTTAATAAATGGTGTTACTGTATTCGTATTTCCCGAATAATTTTGGAAATATCAACAATCTTGTTAGGACTCACCATCTCTTTATACTTTAAATACAAATTTGTCGGCAGAATATCTAACTCCATGCCGATTATATCAGAGTCTCTAACGTGAGAATTCAGGAAGCCAAAAAATTCATGGAGGTTCCTTAAGGGGTTTATGTTTTTTATAGTGCTTTCCTTCTCTGCCCTGCTGAAGCTCTTTTTAACGAAGAGATATGGTTCGCCTTCTTTAGGAACAAACAGATGAGCGTTTTGGCAAGTTCCGCTAAAATAAAACAAATCTGCTTTTTGTACAATTATTGCAGCCTTTATGTTGTATGCTTGTAAACCGACCTGCAACCTGCGAATCCTTCGTAAGATCTCCTCCTCTGGAGTCTTAAGATAAGTAATGTCGTTCATTTTAACCCTCCTTAAAAGCTCAAATGCAAAAGTAACTTCTAGTTTGCAGGATTAAATTCCATACAATCTTTCTGGAGTACACAAAAGCCGTCTGCCCAGTGCTTTTTTATGATATACTATAGGCATAAATTAGCCGGGTCATTG